>Ga0308156_1000746_pt1 | contig 52608 bp, 59 predicted proteins | sample PhyAR2_FD_201041 | JGI IMG/M metagenome (GOLD analysis project Ga0308156, IMG submission 201041) | Phyllosphere microbial communities from UC Gill Tract Community Farm, Albany, California, United States - DLSL A.R2 | ecosystem: Host-associated > Plants > Phyllosphere > Unclassified | place: USA... | reverse complement strand
GAAATGATCACCGAGCAACAGTTGGAACAAACTTTCCAGACCAACTTTTTCAGCATGGTAGCGCTGTCTTTAGCTGCGCTGGAGCACTTACCAGCCGAAGGTACGATCATCAACACCTCTTCCGTCACCGCCTACCACGGCAATCCACTGCTAATCGACTACTCTTCGACTAAAGGTGCCATTGTCGCCTTCACCCGTTCGCTGGCGCTAAAACTCAGCGAGCGTAACATTCGCGTCAATGCCGTCGCGCCCGGCCCCATCTGGACACCGCTGATCCCATCCACCTTCAGCGCAGAGGAGGTCGGTAAATTCGGCCTTGATACGCCCATGAAACGTCCTGGCCAGCCCAGCGAACTGGCACCGGCTTACGTTTACCTGGCATGCAACGATTCCTCGTATATGACTGGGCAAACCATGCATATCAATGGAGGTATCATCGTCAATGGTTAAATCCCGTTGTGGCCCGGTAACCGTGGCATCGGGCCACTGCACCACTTTTTTGGAGCCGCAATTATATTTCCTGGTGATAGCACCCAATCCCGGAGATCACTATGCACGTCTTCGATATGAGCAGAATATTAATTAATTCATACCCCTATTCTTATTTATTAGAGGTTGCATTACGTTCTACGTTTACTTTTTTTGTCGCGTATGTCTTTTTAAGGTTAATTGGTAGGCGCGGCATCAAGCAAATGACGCTATTCGAAATGATCATCATTCTTACGCTGGGCTCAGCCGCCGGCGATGTCGCCCTTAATGAGGACTCGCCGCTATTACCGGCGGTGGTGACCTTTTCGATCATTATTGGCCTTTATCGACTTTTCACTTTTTTAATCAATAAGAAAAGACATTATCAAATTCTGCTCGAAGGAAAACCAGTTACATTGGTTAAAAACGGCAGACTTATTTTTGACAATGCCAACAGGCAGAGCTATGCCTTTGATGAGTTGATTATGGAACTTAGAGAAAAGGGTGTCGAACACTTAGGTCAAATAAAACTTGCGCTATTGGAAATAGATGGGAATCTCAGTGTTTATTTTTATCCGGATAGTAGTGTCAAGCCAGGTCTATCAATCCTACCTTCAGTCCTATCTGAAAAACATCGCGAAATAAACACATCAGGTTATTACTCTTGCATTAAATGCAGTCACACGATTTTTTTAGAAAAATGTAAAAATCACCGCTGTCTTATATGCGGGGAAAACACTTGGTCAAAATCGAGCGATGCACTCAGGGTAAACTGACATCCTTGTCATTATGTTACCAATATAGAATGCTATAAAATATCGCGATAATGATTATAATTATGGCTATAATATAGCCTTGATAGGGACGCGGCCCTTTCAACTTACTTTTAGATGCGGGATCTTTATCTTTTCTTGATTGTCTTTCCGGCATGGCTTAACCTCTTTTTAAGATTAAAAAAGGCCGGTAAACACCGGCCAAAAAAATCACGCCCAAGGTAATTTTAGGCGGCTTGTTTGTTCACTTTCTTTTCCGCAATCAGCGTCAGTTTCTTATCGGTTTCTTTCTCTTCTTCCAGCGTTTCACCCAACAGATTTTTCGCCGTGGTGTAGCCTAACTTTTCGGCCAACGCACATAGCGTGCCATACGTGGCAATCTCGTAATGCTCTACTTTTTGCGCAGCGGCGATCAAACCCGCATCCCGTACCGATCCAGCGGCAACACCATCAATGATTTCCTGCCCTTCTTCTATCAGCCCTTCCATTGCCAAGCATTTTATTCGCTTGATTTTGACTTCAGGGGTGCTTTCAACGAGTTTATCTAGTCTTTCTAATTGTCCTTGCGTTTCTTCAAGGTGGTTTTTAAAAGCATTAACCAGATCTTCCTGATCGGCAGCTCGAGCTAATTTGGGTAATGCTTTAATGAGTTGTTTCTCTGCGCTGTACACATCGGAAAGCGCGTGTATGAAAAGATCATTCAGAGATTTAATTAACATATTAATACTCCAATTAAGGTTTAATTACTTGATTGATGAACATTTATATGTTCATTATATAATTGTAGCTCATCATTGTATTATGACACCCACAAATCACCAAAAACTAAAATATTAGGAAAATTCCTAATAAATTTTTCAATATGATATAAAGTTACTTTTGTTCTTTTTTAATAATTGATACATCTCCATTTTTTTCCATGATTGCAAATTTAATCTGATTTAGTCTCTCGATGCCTTGCTTATTCCTAGCTATCTCCATGAGATCATCCGCTGTTAAATGAAGCTTTTTTAAACGCCAATGGAGGATCTTGCCATTCTCTATCAAAATTACCGGTGAGCCATCGAGAAATTTATCTAAAAAAGGAATATAGCTTTTGATGAGTGAAAAGATGATATCTATACTGAAAAGTGTGACAATTGCAATAATTGCGGAAGTGACCGATAAATCATCCGGCAACATGGCTTGCTGTGTTGCTTCACTAATGATGAGAAGCAGAATAAAATCAAATGATGTCATACGCAGCAATGTGCGATTGCCTGCAATTTTCAGAAAAATATATAAAGCAAAATAAATAGCCAAAGTACGAATGACGATTTCCATACTTTCCTCCTATGGATATATCCATTGCTTGATTATGATATGATCCCCGCCCTGCCCACCAATATTTGCACGAAATCCCCCCCATTTCTTTGGTCGTAAAATAAAACTAAATGCATGCCATTTTTGCTCACCGCCGCTAGGGAGGGTAAATATAAGCTCATCCTTTAAATATGTGATAAACACTGACTGGGGTTGAATATTTTCCATTAAATAATAATCGATTAACTCTGGTGAAACACTCAAAATAACCGGTTGATTACTCTTACTTTTAATCTGTATTTTCCATTGCGTCTGCGTACCATTTCTCACAAATCGATCAAAATTTACCTTTAGAGAAACGTCATTGCTGATAATCTCATTTTCACTCAGAACCCCATTTGAAAACACGCCTAACAGCGCCAACATCACAATGCAAGCCATTAATAAATAACCGAATATTTTAAGTACCCATGAGGATCGCAACATGGTTATATGCTCCACAACCGGTTTTGTGCGACTGATTTTTTCTTCTTGTATTTTTCGGCGCGTAATCCTATTCATAATTACTCCAAACCTTATAGGCATTCGTTAAATGAGAGTCCCTCATCAAACCCTATCTTTAAGTTACACAACCTAGCCGGTAGGCATAGGATTTTTCACAAAAGGAAACCTAGCAATTTTCTATAATAGTGCTTAATTTCTTCTTTATCTTCCGACTCAAAATTATTATAAACCACTGATATTATACGCGATTTATTTATTGGCTTGTCATTTTGAAACATCTCAGCAACAATCAAACCTAATAACTCGAATTCATTTTTTAACGTTATACCGGCATCACTAAAGTAATTTATGATTTCAATATCAGCTTTGGTTTTTTTATTCATTTATTTTCACCTCAGAATGTTATTAAAGGAGTTTTATTAGCGTTAAACTGACTATAGCGTTTTGGGGTTAAAATAGATAAGCGACTAATTATCATTTAATAGGTAAATATAGTTACTATTTTTTGTTTTTCCAGCAAAATTCATAACAACACAATCCGCAGAAAGCCAAGTTTGGCTCTATCGTGTTAATGCGGTGTCAGGTAACTTGCTGTTTTTTCTTAATGTTGTCTATTAATATCTCTGATCCTAAATGCTTTAAACGCCTGCATTACCCCATCGATATCATTGCGCAATGTGTTCGCGGTATCGGGCTTATGCCCTCAGCCTGCGCAATATCGAAGAAATGATGGCTGAACGTAGCGCCCCTTCGGGGCGAGCACGGCAGCGTTGCTGCCTCAACCGTCTTTAAGCCCCCTACCTCACATCAACGTCGGTGCCGCCTGATCGCCCCCGCGCTGATATCCGCATAAATTAGCACGCCTGCGACTTGAGCACGCTGACGCCGAGGCCCTTTTCCCATTACCTGCCACCCTCTATACTCTGCACAATGTACATTCCGCGACCCACAAAGCTGTTGTTCCAGCATAACGACGGCTGGAGCCAGTATCTGGATAAACATGGCGATACCCTCAGCGACTGGACCAAACTCGCCGTCGAGCGCATGCTCGCCTGCGGTACTTGCCTCATGGGCGTTCACCGTTATTGCTGTGCCTCGCCGAACTGCACACACTCGCGCTTTTTCTGCCAGAGCTGCAAGTCCAAGGCCTGTAGCAGTTGCGGCTTCAAGGCCACCGAGCAGTGGATTGCCGAGCAGCAGCACATCCTGCCCGACTGCGACTGGCAACACATCACGTTTACCATGCCCCACCTGCTGTGGCCGTTTTTCAACAACAACTGGCCCCTGCTCAACGACCTGTTTCGCTGTGCCACCCGTGCCATGCGTCGCTGGACCCGCCGGCAGGGTATCGAGGTCGGCATCTTTTGTGCCCTCCACACCTATGGCCGGCAGCTCAATCAGCACCCGCATATTCACGTCTCCGTCACCCGCGGCGGCCTCGACGTCAAACACAACGTCTGGCGACAGCTGTTCTTTAAAAAGAAAGAGGTAGAGCAAATCTGGCGCAACGCCGTCATTTACCTGCTGCGTGACAACTATGCGCACATCAACCCCGGTAACCTGTCGGGCCTTGGCCATATCCTTAATGAGGACCGGTGGCGCCGTTACCTGCATGCCCAGTATCGCCGCGCCTGGAAAATCCACTTCGCCAAAAAGACCCGGGGTGCCTGGCGCAGCGTGAAATACCTCGGCCGTTACCTGAAACGACCACCTGTGGCAGCCTCGCAGTTGCGCCATTACCGCGGTGGCTCGATCGTTCATCAGTACTACGACCACAACACGCAGCAACACAAACGCCAGAAGCTGACCCAGGAAGAGATGCTACAACGCTATATCAGCCATATTCCGGCGCGGCATTTTAAAATGGTGCGGTACTACGGCTTTTTGGCCAATCGCAAACGAGGCTCACTGCTGCCGAAAGTGTATAACGCGCTGGGAATAACAAGCTCAGACGCCCCGGGTTCGCGGTGCTGATGAAAGGCTTCCTGGGCACAGACCCGTACCAATGCATCCTGTGCGGCGATCGGCTGCGATTTTCCTGTGCTGAGGCGGGCAGGCATGCGACGGAATTACTGTCAGACAGGTTACATCGGATGGCAAAAAAACGATGGCTTCAGACCCCGGCTCTGGATAAGTGCACCTGAAAAATGGGTTTTAGATTGAAAACACAGCAAAACCGGCGTTTTTACGTATAACTCATCGCGATGCTGCACCATCAGGGGATACGGCGCGCTACCGTTCATGGTCAGTCGCTCTCAAAAGAAACGATCCAAACTCCTAACCATGTACGCATATGCTTGTGTGGCCGAGAACAGCGCTGTTTTAAGGTGAGGTGGGGTTACAATGATGCTCTATAAGCTAGACTTACCAGGGTAGGTCAACACGTTTGGATGATAGCATAAACAGCAAGTAGGGGGGCCAGTGGAAGAACCCAAGTATGATCCACTATCGGAGCAGGGGTAAAAGTTTGAAAAAATTAATACAATGTAGTAGGGGACTGATTTTATTCCTGGTGGTATGCCATAGCGCCTCGGCCGCAGTCAACTGCGCTCTGATAATAGGCCAATCTCCCCTTCGTACAGATATAGTTTCACTGACCCCGCCAACGATTTCGGCAGGGGTCGATATTCCTGTTGGTACCATTATTTATCAGGGAAGGTGGCGTAATGCCCCTGGTATCAGCCTGCTAAAGTGTACCTCCGCCACTGACACCTCTGTCTGGTACAACGTTGCATATGACTTATCATACTCCGCCAACCCGCTCTCCAGTTGGGCTGGTAGCCCTTTTAGCGGGGCGGTCTATCAAACTAAAATCCCAGGGATCGGTATCGCCGTCTCCAGCAACCCGAGTGGGGGGGCAATAACGACGGCAAAACCTGTCTACCTGTTTTCCAACGATGCTGAGGGCAAGATGTCGGCGGGGGCATATACCGTATCTTCACCGGAAAGTATCCTCTACTTCTCGCTGATAAAGATTGGTGCTCTTACGCCTGGGAGCTATGCCCTGGACTCGTCGGCTCTGATGATAAGTAATATGCGCATAGTTGCCCCAAACAGTCATACGGCTCCAGTATCAGGGATCCCTTATTGGGTTTACAGCATATTTCTTCAGGGGCAATTAACGGTATCGACACAAACCTGTGCCACGCCGGATGTGAATGTTAACTTGGGGTCCTATGATAAAGGACAATATTTTACCCGCCAGGGCGCGGTAACCCCGTGGATCGATGCCTCGATCATCCTGACCGGTTGCCCAACCTTCTCCGGTTTTTACAGCCAGAATAATAGCACCTTGCTATTTGATTCCAGCACTGGGCTGGGCAGTGTGGCTTCTACAACCAATAACAATATCGGTGTGCTCCTGACGCCAGCGGGTGATGTGATTGACGCTGCCAATGGGATTATGGCTATTGACTCGTCGCTGTCCGGGGCTGCATCGGGCGTCGGTATCCAGATTGGTTGGGGTAATAGCAGCCAAACGCCGACACCGTTTAACTTTACGGCAGAATCGTCGATGACCTTGCCGAAAGACGGCAGCCCGATGATACGAGTGCCTTTGGTTGCCCGCTATATTCAAACGACAACGGCGCCAAGACCGGGCAAGGCGAATGGTAAACTCGTATTTACGATTAACTATTATTAATGGAGAGCATGAAAAAGGGTTCTGTCGCATTAGTGACATGAAGTTAGAAAAAGTTGCGTTGTCGGTTATTTAGGCAGCCAGTAAATAGAATTGTTCCGCGGGTGACAATCCCTCACTTTGCAGATGTTGATATTGCCCTTTTCGTATCATGTGGATCAATTCGATGCCAGCCAGGATCGTCTGTGCCCGTCGAAACGATTTGAATCCCAGCATCGGTCGACTCCGACGTTTGATATTGCGGTGATCTTGCTCAATCAGGTTGTTCAGGTACTTTCTTTGCCTGACATTAATCGCTTCCTCAGCGGGTTTGTCGGCGTTGAGCTTGGTCAAAGCTGCGGCGTTAGCACCACTTTTATCGATAGTGACCACCTCGGGTTCGCCGTGATCGCGAATAGCTTTGCGAAAGAAGCGCAAGGCGGCTGCAGCGTCCCGTTTGGCGGTCAGCAAAAAGTCGATGGTGTGCCCTGCTGTATCGACCGCGCGATACAGATACTTCCACTGGCATTTGATTTTGATGTAGGTTTCATCCATTCGCCATCGACGCCCCACCGAACGCTTATGCCGGCGGAAGGCCTTATCCAACATCGGAACCAGACGGATGACCCAGCGATGAAGTGTGGAATGGTCAATAGCAATACCGCGTTCAGCCATCATTTCTTCGAGATTGCGCAAACTAAGGGCATAAGCCAGATACCAACGGACATATTGCGCGATAACATCGATGGGGTAATGCAGGCGTTTAAAGGCATTTCTGATCAGAGACATGAGCAGGTAACATTATAAATAAAAACAGCATGTTACCTAACTACGTCTTAATGCAACAGAACCCTTTACCGTGCCCCTGGTCAGCAGCAAAAGCTGAACCCGCTATCAGAGTTGCGCCAACAAACAATGTAATCGCTTTTACGTTCATGAAATCCATTCCTATGATTGAAACATAATGCTTAAAGTCTTAGGCAGATAGTGAAATGATCACATCAAAACAAGGGTTATTCTACTGCCCAAATTGATGAGTCATGCTGTTGTGAAATAAATATCCAGTTTTTATCCAAGCTCGATTAATTCAACAATTCCCCTCCCTAGTTGGAAATCAGACAATACCCTAGCATGAGTGTAAAATTAGATCAATACACTAATTTAGTGTAATTATGCGATCTAAAATACCAAAAAAAAACAAATAAAAAAGAATATTATTCTGATATGTAATTTTATTTGGAACTTAGATCTAACTTGCAATATATTTATTCTTTTATTTAGAATAAACGGTTGTTTTTATAATTAAGTGACTTCTTGTTTTGAATTTGTTTATGATTTTCCTGGCCTTATTGAATAAATAGGATTTAGATATCAACTCCCCTATCAGTGATTTCCTCAGGCAATCCGGCATTGTTGAATAAATCGAACTTCTGACTGCTATCAGGATCAGATCACCACAATCCTGATCCTGTAGCGGTATCCCATGGCAAAGCAAAAGTTCAAGATCACTAACTGAACGTAGCGAACCTTCGGTGCGAGCACGGCAGCGTTGCTGCCTCAACCGTCTTTAAGACCCAGCCTCACATCAACTTCGGGGCAGGCTGATCGCCCCCGCACTAATACCCGCATAAAATGAGCACGTCTGCGACGTGAGCACGCTGACGCAGAGGTTCTTTTCCCATTCCCTGCCACCCTCTATACTCTGCACCATGTATATTCCGCGACCCGCAAAGCTGCTGTTCCAGCATGACCACGGCTGGAGCAAGTACCTGGATAAACATGGCGACACCCTCAGCGACTGGACCAAACTCGCCGTCGAGCGCATGCTCGCCTGCGGTACCTGCCTCATGGGCGTTCGTCGTTACTGTTGCGCCTCATCCGACTGTACCCATGCCCGCTTCTTCTGCCAGAGCTGCAAGTCCAAGGCCTGCAGCAGTTGCGGCCTCAAGGCCACCGAGCAGTGGATTGCTGAGCAGCAGCACATCCTGCCCGACTGCGACTGGCAACATATCACCGTCACCATGCCCCACTTGTTGTGGCCATTCTTCAATAACAACTGGCCCCTGCTCAACGACCTGTTTCGCTGCGCTACCCGGGCCATGCTCCGCTGGACCCGCAGGCAGGCGATCGAAGTCGGCATCTTTTGCGCGCTGCACACCTACGGCCGGCAGCTCAATCAGCACCCGCATATCCACGTCTCCGTCACCCGCGGCGGCCTCGATGCCAAACACAACGTCTGGCGACAGCTGTTCTTTAAAAAGAAAGACGTAGAGCAAATCTGGCGCAACGCCGTCATTCACATGCTGCGTGTCAACTATGCACGCATCAACCCCGGTGGCCTGCCTGGCCTCGGCCATATCCGTAACGAGGATCGGTGGTACCGCTACCTCCATGCGCAATATCGTCGAGCATGGAAAGTGCACTTTGCCAAAAAGACCCGTGGCGCCTGGCGCAGCGTGAAATATCTCGGCCGTTATCTGAAGCGCCCGCCGGTGGCGGCTTCCCAGCTCCGACATTACCGCGGCGGCGCCGTGGTCCATCAGTATTACGATCACCGTACGCAGCAATATAAACGCTAAAAAATCAGCCAGGAAGAAATGCTGCAGCGCTATATCAACCATATTCCGGCACGGCATTTTAAGATGGTGCGGTACTACGGCTTTTTGGCCAACCGCAAACGGGGCCAACTGCTGCCGAAGGTTTACGAAGCGCTGTCGATGACGGTGCGGGATAAGCCCAAACGGCCCGGGTTCGCAGTGTTGATGAAAGGCTTCCTGGGCGCAGATCCGTACCAATGCATCCTGTGCGGCGACCGGCTGCGATTTGCCGGCGCCGAGGCTGGCAGGCATGCGACAGAATTACTGTCGGCCAGGCTGCAGCGGATGGAGAAAAAACGATGGCTTCAGGCACCGGCTCTGGATAAGTGCGCCTAAAAAACAGGTTTGGGATTAAAAATACAGCAAAACAGGCATTTTTACGCATAACCCATCGTGATACCGCACCATCACGGGGAGCTGCGCGCTACGGTTCATGGTCAGGGATCCTCAAAAAACGTGATCCAGATTCCTAACCATGAACCTCGCTTAGGGCTGTGTCCACATTACGTGGGTAGGCTCAGAGGACGTAAGCCAGATACCAGCGAACACATCGAGCAATAACATCGATGGGATAATGCAGGCGTTTGAAGGCTTTACGTATCAGAGACATAATCAGACAACATCAAAAAAAACAGCATGTTACCCGACGACGCCTTAATGCGACAGAACCCCGTATCGGGCCTGTAAATCCCTGACCCATTCGCGCAGGCGTGCCAGCGTCAGTTCTTTTTTGCCAGCACATCCTGCAGCATCGCCTTGTCGAGGCTCAGATCAGCAACCAGCCTCTTCAGCCTGAGATTTTCTTCTTCGAGCTGCCGCATGTGCTTCAGCTCTGAAGGGGAAATCCCGCCGTATTTTTACGCCACGTGTAAAAGGTGGCATCAGAGATACCCAGTTTACGGCAGACTTCAGGCACCGATGTACCCAGCTCGGCCTGTTTCAGGGCAAAGACAATCTGTTCTTCGGTGAATCGTGACTTTTTCATCGGCACAACCTCCACTCAGGGGAGTGTTTATCATGCCGGAATTCTGTTTCTGAATGGAGCAGGATTTTGGGGTAGGGTCAGCATAGTCAGATAACATCATAAATAAACAGTATGTTACCTCATCAGCCGCTTAATGCGACACAACCCTTATAATTAAATGGAGGGAAGTTATTGACAGAAGTAAGCCGTATTATCAATACCAGCTTACTCCTAAAATTATAATACTTACAAAGCCTCCAGAACTAACACACCGTATGCATTGGTGACACCGGGAACCGATGCAGTACCTACCAGAGTAGCACTCACAGGCAATGTTTGGCTCGTTAGTTGATTGAGCGAAATACCTGCCCCATTGGCTGCAACCTGAGTGCCATTTAATGATACCTGTGCTGAAACACCGTTGCCGAAATTCAAACGTCCCTGCGACGTATTTGAACCTGTCAGTTTCAGTTGGTAGTTCTGCGCATCACCAGCAGTACATGTAACCGTTAAATTTGTACTTTGTCTCAATCCATCTACATTCAGGCCTGACGACGAATAACTCAAGTTCAAATTCTGGCTATTCAGAGAACACACAGACTCTTGACCGGCACCTGGAGGAGTAAGGTCACCCGGCCCACCAAGGGTACACGTGGCTTCATAACCGGCGTAGTCTTCAGCCGAAGAGGTGGGACCAGCAGTCGAGGAAGCTTGCAAATATATCTCTCGAACACATAAGGGGTATTTCCCAAAAAACGATCTAGGAACCGGTGTGAAAGTGAGAGAATACACCATTTCGAAAACTTGTCCCTCGAAGCGTGAAAGACAACGTTGGAAGCCCTGCTCATCACGCGCATCACAGAAAAAACCGGGTATTGAATTTCTTGTACGAACTATCATACCCCACCCTGAGCCTTCAAAAGTGAATCGGGGAGCAACGAAAAATAGTTGTTGTGTACCTTGGGGCATCCAGTTCGTTCTCGTAACGTTGGGAATACCACGGGAAAAACGGATTTTCAGGTTAAGTTCCCCCGTCATAAGGACGCTATCAGAACTACTAGTGCACCCAGACGGCAGAGGGGAAACGTTACAGGGCGTTAATTTATACGTAAGCCAATTGCCCGAAACTAATTCCGGATAGATAGAAGGAGTCCCCGCGGGTGTTTCGCTGGGTTCTGCTGAAATGACAAACGGGGAAACGATTGCCAAAAGAATAAAGAAAAAGTTCCGCATGATCAGAATTCATACCTGTCTGGGTACTCAGCGAACGCACATATATGACGGAAGCCAAGCACAAGTTTACGGGGAAGAAGGAAACGACTGCGCACGAAGGAAGGCCGCTGGGGAAAACCTGCACAACGTATCAGTACAACACTCTTCATCTTATCTAAGCTAAATCCTTGCGAAATATCTCTATCGCAGCTCTTAAAGCCAAGGATTGTATTTTGCTAATATTATCATGGTTCATCAACACACTTTGGAGATAGCGGCGATGGGTTAATTGTTCCATTGTCTCTACGGTCTACAACACGCGTTCAGCGCCATCCAAAAACCAGCGTACTAACCAACTGACCCACTTCTCGAACCGACCAATTTGAGTCTTGTCCATGTGCAGCTCAAAACCGACAACCGCGAGATAACCGTTCAATTGGGCAATAACAAGTCTCAACAGCCAGCGGGTGGGCCGCGGGGAATCTCAGCCCCCGATGCTATTCATATTCCAAAGTAAAAGTCGCCGTTGCCGTAAATGCCCCGCGCCCTAGGGTCCTGGTCTGTAACGCCTGTGGCTCGCCTTGGACAAAAGCCTTCAGGTTGAGAGCATTGTTGCTGCCTGCCCGTAGCTCTTGGGTGTACTTGCCGGTATTGATCGCCAGCAGTTCACCTGCACTATTCTCCAGCCCAATCGCTGCACCTTTGGCCGTGCTGCCACTGTCAAACGCCAAATACCCCGGCAACGCAGCGCTGGCCATGCCACTGAACGTCACCTTTACCTCGCGCCCCAGCGCCAAATCACAGTTGATCAGGCGGATGGCGAACGGCTGGCTGTGGGTACGGGTGTTCAGGTACAGGTATTTATCGATCACCGTACCAAAATCCAGCTCTACCGTTTCATCCCCCGGGAAGATTTCGCAGGCATCTTCAATCAACGTGCCGTCAAAATTTACCGTGTCGGCCACGCAGGGGGCGGTCAGCCCTGCCAACAACAGCGACAGCGCCCATTTATAGCTTTTAATTGCTGACATTCCAGCCCTCTCTGTTTACTGAAACGCAATGGTCAGCGTGCCGGTGGCGGTAAAATCATCGCCCACCAGGTCGGTGCCCGCCCGTTTAACCGGCACGGCAGATAGGATCGGCGGCGTACCCACATCGATCGCAAACGCCTTGTTCAGCTGCAACGGTTGACCATTTTTCTGTATCTGGATACCCAGCTTGCCGGTATTGAGCGGCGTCAGCGTACGCAAGGTGGCATTGTCAAAGCCCGCGCCTGCCAAATTGCCACCGAACATTAGCGTGACATCCCACGGCTGGCTCATGTCGCCTAGGCAATTCAGCTGGTAGGGGATGTCCTTTTTAAAAGCAACACCATCCACTTTGCGCACCCCGACCTTGCCAAAAGGCACTTTGATCGGGTCCTGCTGCCCTAGTTGACACACCGGGGGAATAATCAGCGTGCCGTCAATCTGCCAGTTGGCCTGAGCGGCCGGGCTAAGCAGCACACCCGCCAGTACGCTCGCGCTCAGCGTCTGCCTGCCCCAATTGCGTAGGCTGTTAGTCATTGATAATCCACCTTGAGTGTCGCCAACGCGCTGAAGTACCCACCATCCGTATCGCGGTAACTGGCCGCCGTATCCTTGACCGGGGCCACTTCCAACGTCGGCAACGTGGTGTAACTCATATTCAACGGCTGATTAATCGCCTGCCGGGTATTGTTGACGTAAAACGCCACTCCCAATTTGCCATTGCTGGTTTTTAATGCCCCGCTGCTACTGAACGTGGTGGCATCTCCCTGCAAGGTCATTTTCAGGCCATGTTTCGCCAGATTGGTACAGGTCAGGCTCAACGGCACCGGGCGCTTGTAACTGCTGCCATCAATGCGCGTCAGCAAAATATCGCCAAAATGCACGCTTTGCTGCTGGCCATTGTTCAAAATACATTCCGGCGGTGTGACCACCAACGTCCCGGATAAGGTGGTAGCCAGCGGGGCGGCCATTGCCTGGCTACCCCACACCATCAATAAGGCCAGGCCGCCGAGATAATAGGTTGTCTTCATCCGTTGCCCTGCCTTATTGATATTCCACCAACATATTGAGGGTGCCGGTGAAGCTGCCCCCATCAGTTAATACGGTGCCTGCCGGTTTAACCGGTACGGCATACAACGCTGGCGTACTGCCATTGGTAAAGTTAATCACCGTATTATTATTGAGCCGGGTGGTATTTTGGAAAATCGCCAAACCAAAGTTGGTCCGGTTGGTCTTCACCGCATTCACGCCGCCGATGACCACATTGCTCCAGCTCAGCGTCATTTTCAGCGCATTGCTGTAAACGTTGGTGCAGGTCAAACCGTAGTTAATCGGGGTGCGTTTATAATTCGCCCCATCAATCAGCGTTTCATGCACCTCACCAAAATTGATATCGGTGGTGCTACCACTATTGACCGTACACTCTGGCGGCGTAACAATCAGCGTGCCGCTCAAGGTAATATACAGAGGCGCCGCCACCGCCGGCCCCAGGCAACAGCCCAACAGCACCAGTCCTTTGATAGATGTGACTAACGACATCGTTAACTCCTGTTTCACTGATAATCCAACGTGAGCGTCATGGTTCCGCTGAAGGTGCCGCCGTCCGTCAACATCACGCCGCTCGGTTTCACCGGCACGGCATACAGCACGGGAGGACTGCCGTTGGTAAAGTTGAGCGACTGGTTATTACTCAGCCGCGTGCTGTCCCGGTAAATCGCAATCCCCAGATTGCTGCGGTTGGTCTGGATAGCGGCCCCGCCGCCCAAGGTGGCGTTGGTCCAGCCCAGCGTCATTCTCATCGCATTGCTCGCCACGCTAGTACAGACCAGGCCATAGTCAATCAGCGTCTTTTTATAGTTGCCATCGATCAACCCCTGCTGCACATCACCAAAGCTGACATTCAACAACGTGCCCCCCTTAATGGTGCATTGTGGCGGCGTGATAATGGTCAGGCTCAGGTTGAGGTTCGCCGTATCCGCCTGGGCCTGCGGCAGGGTAACGCCCAATGCCGCCATCAACAGGCATAGCTTCCCGGCCTGGCGTAGTGAACTCACTGGTAATCGCATGGCCGCTCCTAGTCGTAACTCAGTTGAAACTGGATTTGCGCCTGATAAGCACCCGCACTCAGCCCAGCGGAAGTCCGCACCGGCTTAATGTAATAGGTCAACTGGTTTTGCCCCGGTGACACCAGCGTCGGCGCGCTGTAGACCCCCGGCGTAATGGCAACGTTGCGCTGATCGCTCATCAGCAACCCCAGCCCTTTGGCACCAGAGACCGCCATCAACTGCGGGTTTTCAGCCGCGGTCGGCGCCAGAAAACGAATCTTCATCGTTGGCATATCCGGGCTCCACAGCAGATCGCCCAATTGATTGTGATTACGGCTCTCCCCCCCGAGGCAGTCCTCCAGCCGCAACTGGACGGCAACCGGCCTGCCTTGCTTACCGACGTGCTGTAGCATCCCGGTGCCAACATTACCCATATCCACCGTCTGCCAGGCTGAGGACATATCCAGACGGCAGGCGCTTTCTGTCAGTGCGCCATGTACCTGTAACACCCCGTGCGCACCGTCGACATCCCAGTTATCCACCTTGTCCAACTCGGTGGCCTGTGCCAAAGAGGAGAGTAAAATCAGCCCCACTGCATATTTACCGTTCATGTTCATCCCTGTGTTGCCCTGGAAGTTCGATTATCTTGGCTGCGACATCACTTCTTCGCAGGCACGACCTTGCACTCGTTGCCCTGACAGTTGAAGGACAGGTTCGGGCGACCACCGTAGTCATTGATATAGGTCAGCACAGGGCTGTTCCCCAATGCACTGGCGCTCACGCCCAGCGGCTGGCTGCTTTTCGGCGCGATCATGAACGGCTCAAAACCGGCCACCGTTTTGCCGTCTTTCTTCGGCAAGGCATCCACCAGAATGACGTTATACGGCGTCGGGTTAGTGACCTTATACTGGTCCCCTTCCTTGGTTAAAGTCAGCTTCTCCTGCCACGGGTTATCCATTTGCTCCCGGGTGGGCACAATCGCGTCTGGGCGATAAAACAGCTTGATACGGGTTTGCAGCGCAATTTGTAAGGTGTTCGGCTTGTCGCTTTTTGGCGGTATCTCTCTGAGGTTAAAATAGAACACCGATTCCCGATCCTTGGGCAGAGTAGCCACATCCGGCAGCACCTGGATTTTCACCTGGCTTTTAGCACCGGGCTCAATACGCTGTACGGGCGGTAATACGGTAAAGGGAGAGGTAATTTTTTCCCCTTTTTCATTTTCAATCCACCCTTGCGCCAAATAGGGCAACTGCTTGTTTTCGTTGCTGACATTCAGGCTGATGGACTTTTCACCGCCGGAAATAATCGCACGGGTACGGTCAAGCGCAATGGCAGCCTGCGCAGAGCTGAGGCTGGTGATACTCAATACCCCGGCAACCAACACCGTGGACAGCGTGTTATAAAACCCCAAACGCGTGGGCAAGGTTGATTTCATGTTTTTCATTACGGCAATTTCTCTTCAATATAAAACGCCTGCTCAGCATGCTGGGCATAATAAGCAGACGTTGATGCATGATTTCCTAATAACCTGAACAACGGGTTATCTATTTGACTCAATTAGTTACAAGGCAATAACAGGTTCGCCATCAAGTCTTGTTTGTCTGATAACGAGGCGGGCAATATCACCTCACACTGGGTTTTGCCATCCCAATTGACCGACAATTTCTCTCCAGGGTTTAACCCGGACAAATACGCATTGCCGCCATCATTGACGATACCCACCTGTTGTTTACGCGGGTTCATCACCGTCGCACCGAAAGGCGGATAACTGTTATCTGCCAAACGAATGATCGCCATTGCCTTGCTACCGGCCACCACGTCGAACGTCCGGTAGCCAATCGCGCCTTCTGTCAACGTGCCTTGCTTGACGGACTGCGCCACTTCCGCGTTATCCGGCAGCGCATTCAGGTCCACGCTGACCATGCTACGGTAGTAGCTGTTGGTATCCGTGAGCACCGCCTGCCCCCGGCTATTGGTACGCACAATTGCACCATTACCGCGCAGAGGGATATCGGCTACGCCGTCCGTATCAACAAAGATGCGCGTACCACCCATCTGACTACCCCGGTGGATTGCCGCCCCTTGCGCAGTGGCGGTTGCACCGCCCTGCATAGAGAAGCCCGCTGAGGTGTAGCGATCCTGTTGGTAAGTGGCGTTAGCGTTAACCTGCGCCAGATCCCCCTGACGGCTATAGAATCCGCTCACCAAGCCACCGGAACGTCCCCAGCCACTGCTCACCTGGTAGTTACTGCGCTCGTCTATCCGATCGTAATAACTGACGCGCTGAGTATTTTGATTTCCACTCCAGTCGCTATTGGCACTGATCGTGCCACTGTTGCCCCACGGCAACGACAGCGACACATACATCCCATCGTCGTTGCTGCCACTGAATCGGTTACGGTACGCTGTCAGGTTCACGCTAACGTTCTTCGTCCGCCCCACGTCAAAATACCGTGCCAATGAGACGCTATAACGATCGTTATCCGGCTGATTCCAATACGTTTGATGATAGTAGTTCGCATACGCACTGAGACCGAGATCGGTAAACTGCTGGTTATAAGAGAGAGTGTACATCTCTTTGCTGTTGTATTGCCGCGTCCCGGTCGCTATCGCGTCCAGGTACTCGGACATGCTCATAAAGCCCTCCTGCGAGAAACGATATCCGGCAAAGGATATCTGGCTGTTATAAGCATCAAAGCGTTTGGAATAGCTCAGGCGATACGAGTTGCCGCTGTAGCTTTTCCCGCTTTCGTTCACCCCTGCCACGCCTGGCAAATGTGCAACGGAACGCGTCACGTCAAACGACATCGCCCCGAACATCAATAAATCGCGCCCGACCCCCAGTGCCGAAGCGAGATAGTTTTGCTCCGCGACCCCGCCCCCGTACAGCGACCAGCCGTTGCTGACGCCCCAGGAGAACTCGCCGCTGGCAAACATGTCGCCATTGACATGATGACGCCAGTCGCTTGGGCGCCCGGTGGCCAGCTTGTAACGCACCATGCCGGGGCGCGTCAGGTAAGGAATGCTGGCCGTACTTACGGTAAAGGACTGGGTGGAACCGTCCTGCTCCTTGACCTGAACATCCAAATCACCTGCCAGCGCATCGCTCAGGTCCTGAATACGGAAAGGACCGGCCGCCACCTGGGTCTGGTAAATCACGCGGCCTTGCTGGCTGACAATGACGGTGGCATTACTTCTCGCCACACCGGTCACCTCGGGCGCATAACCGCGTAAGTTCGGCGGCAGCATATTGGTGTCGCTGACCAGGCTCATGCCGGTAAAACGGAAGCTGTCAAAGATATCGGAAGCCAGGAAGTCCTCCCCCATCGTCAGCTTGCTGTTCAGCGATTTTATCGCGCGATAGGCATAGAAACGCGACCAGGTAAACTCGTTGGTCGCCCCCGACCCAGAGCGTTTGTCCTGACGCATTTGCCAGTCGCCCCGCAAGCGCCAGGCGGAGACGTTCGCCCCGGCAACCCCGTTACCCCCAGCGGTATAACTGGTACCGGCTCCGTTTCTTTTTTGCTGGCTGACCTGCGCGTTCATGTTGTAGTCCAGCAGCAGCCCCGGGATCCCTTCTTCCCAGCGGGATGGCGGATCCCAGTTTTCTGCGCTGTATTCCAGATACGCCTGCGGGATGTTGATATACACCGCAGATTCACCCAAATCGGCTTTGACGTCGGTACCCGGCAAACTGCCCAGAGTCAAACACTGATCCTGATGCCACCAGGTGAGCGAAGACAGCTGCGCTTTTTTCAGCCCCAGCTGATTGACCAATGCCGGGCTCAAACACGCCAAGCTACTTTTCGGGTTGGCGGGGTCGGCATAAAAAAATACGGTCTGCTCAGGCAGCGTCTGTTTATTCACATAGACCGTAAAACTGTATTCCCCCGGCATCAAATGACCCGGCCGAGAAAACTGGCTCAGGTCAATATTGGCCTTGTCGTTGACATCCAGAATATCGGTGTTGAATTCCAGATCTGCCGCCTGGGCATTGCCAATTAGAGAAAGACCAATCAGCACTCTCAACACGCTCAAGCGAATATGGGCAGGTAAACGGATATGAATGTTCATGTTTTCCGGTTTTTCTCGTTGTATCCATACGGGAGTGAATACTTCACCCCGAGGCAAAAAAGGTAAACTAACCCATTGATTCCGGGTTATTCATAATCCAGTTTAAAAGCGAGCTGACTGTTATATTGACCTGCCGCCAACGGTTGCTGATTAGCAACCAGACGCAACTGGTACATTAAATCGCGAGTCCCTGGCGTTAACTGCTGTGGTAACATGGCGCTACCGGGGACAGATAACTCATTATCCTGATTACGTATTTCCAGACCGACACCGTTAGCTTGCCCACTCACCTTAAATAACCCCCGTTCATGCGGGCCATCAAAAGTAATACGAAAATATTGCCAATCCGGCCTGTTGCCATGTTGTTTTTCTAATGAGCAGTTAACCAGACGGATGGTAAAAGGACGTGCGGCGCCTTGCCCATCCCGTAATAGTTGGCTGATTGACAGACTACCCATATCAATCGTTTGGTCACGACTCCCAAGATCAATGGCACACGCCGTTTCAACGATGCTCCCCTGCACTGTCAAAGCGACCGCTGCACTGGCTGAAAAGGACAAAGTCATCCATGCCAAGCCCATCACGAGTCCTAGCCATATTGATTTGCGAGCCATATTAACCTCTTAAATCCCTTTAAAAGCCTGGCGGCCGCAGTCACGTCCGCCAGGTATACATCGACTTACAGGTAAGACAGGGTAAAGTCTGCTACAGAGCTGAATTCACCCACGGTGATAGTTTCGATTTTGCCACCATTACCAACCAGATAAGCAGAGAAACTCAGGGTGTTGTTGCCGTTCTGGATCTGCTGGAATGGGGTTGCAGTGCCCAAAGTCAGCACGTTGCCCGCACCGTTGGTGATCTGTACGCCAGCACCAGCACCAGTACCCACGATGCCCAGGGTTTTCTTGCTGGCATCAAAAGAAGCCGCTGCGCCGCTGAAGGTCAGTTTTACACCGCTGGTGACGTTAGAGACATCGCAGTTTTCCAGGGCAATATCAAAAGTGCGAGGCGTTGATTTACCGCCATCGACCAGCGCTACATTAGAGATTTGGCCCAATTCGATGGTCTGATCGATGCTGTCTGGAGAGATAGAGCAAGGAGCATCAATGATAGAGCCTTTAAAGGTAACTTTCCCGTGCCCCTGGTCAGCAGCAAAAGCAGAACCGGCCATCAAAGTTGCGCCAACAAACAATGCAATCGTTTTTACGTTCATGAAATCCATTCCTATGATTGAAACATAATAATTAAAGTATTAAGCAAGCAGTGAAATACACACGTCACGCCTTTTATCACTACCCAACAATGCTGCCGTTGCTTAGGATTGTTACTATAGTAGCGCTGAAAGAAATTAACGTAAATCAGACATTCCTCTTTGTTTTTACTTATTGTCTTATAAAGATAATGTATTTCCCCTAGAAAAAACCTAAGTCACTACATAACATGGTAAAAACCCCAAAGCATAATTTTTTTTCGATTTTATATTTATATAATAGAGGACCCTCCTTGCTGATCGAGTTAGAGCTTGCCAATACGCTAGGCATTCCAACAAGATTGGTTACTGGTATCAGCACATTTTGGGTTGCAGGCCTCGCCTAACGGATAACGTGTCGTACCTCTGGTAGTAATTAATGACGAGTACATTATAACCAGACAGATAAATCCTCGCTTGATAAGGGGGTTCGACGAGAAGAGGCACCGTGAACATGCTTGGTAGTTAAAAAATTAGGGATATTCTACATAGATCTTTTGATGCCGAGCAGACAGCATCCCACTTAGGGAGGAAAAGATCTTTACGATTTGTCATTTTGTTGAGTTTAGGAGCGAAGGGGGGGGATGTGAAACATTTCGCAGCCCGGTCCCTGACCACTATACTACCTGCTGGAAAACGCCGATAAAATGGTCGGGCGGGAAGAGTTACTCAATAATGTTTGGGATGCGTATGGCCTGGAACCTACGAATAACTCGGTAAATCGATATATTTCACTGATCCGCAAGTCATTGACCGAACTAAGCTGTGAAGACGAGATCATAAAAACCATTCCTCTCGCGGATTTTATATCACCAGGGAAATGGTATATTCCAGCGTGAAAACTCAGCATAGCGAAGCAAGTGTTACCCCCGAAATGTAGCCAACAAGGCAACCAAGGTCCTGCAGTGGTATACGCCATCGTAGCTCGCTATGATCTTGATTATCTCCACTCTATTGTTCTGGTACCTATCCGCTCCGCTACTTGCATTCTGCACTATAGCTTCCCTTTGCCTACGCAGTATGTGGAAAGCTGGCATTATCGCTGGCAATCTGGAATATGCTCTTACTCCTCGTACGCATCATGTTGCGGAAAGTAAGGTGCAACTGGCTCAAGAGTTGAGCTGCTGTGCAAAGTACCCCGCGCATAGGCAATGAAGTGTTCATCTTTCAGTGGAATGAATACTATGTCTACCGGCACTCCGCAACTGCTGCACCAGTAACGATAATAGTTTGTCTCATCTCACAAGCTGTAAGATCGTTTATATTTATGCTAAATAATCGCTCAGGGAAGCTTATTGGGTTGGTTGCTCTCGCCTTGGTCGCTGTAGCCTTGCTATTCAACCTCCTGAAGCATAAACTTTTCGTTACCGAGAAAGGCCAATAAGTGAGTTGTACCGCCTTTTTCACGGTACAAAGCAACTTATAAACTTAGGGCGTCATGACTTTGCATATTGATGGTGTAAGCCATGGGAAAATGCATATCTCAGCTACGGTTAGGGATAGCGCTGGCGCAGTACAGTATAATCTTTTGCGTAAAGTCAATATTAAATATCGTTATGAAGGTAATGGTTCCCTCGCCTTGCAACTGGTGAATATCAATAAAATTGCAAGCGATAATATGCCGAATGAGTTGTTTAATCAGTCCATTTTTTTGATTTGTCGGTGAATTCCAGGCAACTGAGGATCACTGAAGTGGGCGATGGCTATTTATTATGGAACGACTTTTCGCCAGTGATGATGTGTGTCCATAGTCAATAACAGGCCAATTCATTACTGATATCATTTTCCACTTAGCGAGTGTGATAGCGTAAAGATAGGATCCAACTCCATCGCACAGGCGCCTAGCGATTTATTGCACATCTGGTAAACGATTACTGAACTTTTGCAGATAGAGTTCATTGAAATTTCTAGCCCCATACCGTTTTACCGCCTTGACCTTATAGCCACTCACCGTTTTTATCGATAAATTTAACATCTGAGATATTTGATATTGAGAATAACCACTAAGTAACAACTTCAGTACGCGATACTCTTTATGAGACGACTTCAGAATATCTCCGCAAATATCACCAAATGTATTATCGGCTAATGACTTAGGCTCTGAATCCAACATCAAATCGACTAACGTTTTCAGGTCGGCATAGGCGATTTTTTTATCGACAACATGATCAGATAAATGTCTGACCACCGAAGAGCAATCCCTCGATTTGGACAGAAACGTGATCATATACACAATTTCCCCACTCCTTCTCAGCTCGTAAACTCTGTTTACTATGCGGTGAACGTTAGCTGAATCGCCATCAACAAAAGAAATATAGTTTTCGCTATGATGTAGCGCGGTCTCTGAATCACTTTTCAAAGATTCTAGAATCGCAGCAAATGTTATCTTGCTTAAACCACAGGCATAGTTTGAATCTATAATAATCATCTTAATATTACCTCCTGGAAAAAATAACCCATCCACATTGGGAATGTGCTGGTATTATAACTACCAACATCGGTTAGAAAAATATCTACTTAGATAATTGAAGTTAAAACACAATGATAATAGAACCCCCTATAGTGATGACCAATATCTTGATCATCACTGAAAATCATGAATTTTGGCTCCCTCCATCACTTAGTCATGTCAGTATATTCTTATAATTTTATTGTCGTCAAACAATTTCATTCGTTATCAAACCCAATTCGATATTTTATGAAATATTTCACTTCATTTTATCTCTCCTTATGATTGAATTTATTTAAGAATATACCTAACCATAAGATAATGAGAAGAAATAAAGAGAAACTTCCTATTCAAACCTACCGAAAATGGCAATATAATAAGACCAATAAATTCCATACACCTAGCAAGGGATTAACTTCTTAACGACATCCTGTATTCTAAAATAACTATTTGTGGATACAGGGGGATAGAAAAGCCATCAAGCTTTGGCGTACCTCAAGGAAAGTGGACGCTACCCATGTAAATTCGTCGCTAATCCACCCTACAACCTAGAAAGCATTAGTAGGACGTTGTGTAAACCCGCAAGGAGGCAGCATGAAAATACCCACTATTTCCATTCTCATCGCCGATTATGACCACTATTTTGCCCATGGGCTTTTTATCGAGTTGAAAGCTTTCCTCCAGTTACGCGGGTTTTCCTTGCGCCTACTAGACATAAACGCCTTCCCTAAAAGCGGTGTGGATATCATTTTCTTGGGTAACAGCGTTATCTGCCCTCCCTGGCTTGATGAGTTATCTCAGCAAGGATGCTCTCCTCATGTGTTCTTCATTAAGGAGAAGCTAGGAAATAAATCTGCGACTGACCATACCGCATCCAATGCCCCTTGCGGTACCGGCATACTCTTCCGTCATCAGACTTTACAGGTCATTGAGCACCTGCTCGACAAGGTATTGTTGTCCCTGCAGGAAGTGCAACCTCGCAGACTTGGTCGACAATGCCACTGTACTTCGTCGCTGACACACAGGGAAATTGAAGTGTTGCAGTACCTGGTTACGGGGATGCGTACCTGTGATATCACATGGTTGCTGGGCATCAGTGGCAAGACCATCATTGCTCATAAACGCAATGCTATGCGCAAACTGCACATCAGGAACAGCCAGGAGTTGCACCGGTGGATGGAGCTAGGTGGATCATCTCATTTGAACAATCATCCTTTTGCCCCAATCAACAACCCACCGAGAGAGCAGGTCAAGTATTCAATGTATTAATTGCAGTGTAAAATTTCGATTTTGGAAGGGGGATAATGTGGTTAAAGGGGCTCTGTTGCATTAAGGTGTCGTCGGTTAACATGCGGTTTTTTATGATGTTATCTGACAATGTCTCTGATCCGAAAAGCCTTCAAACGCCTGCACTATCCCGTGGATGTCATCGCCCAGTGTGTTCGCTGGTATCTCGCTTATGCCCTGAGCCTGCGTAATCTGGAAGAAATGATGGCAGAACGCGGTATTGCTGTTGATCATTCCACCCTGTATCGCTGGGTTATCCGGTTAACCCCTTTGCTTGACAAGGCTTTCCGCCGGCACAAGCGCAGTGTTGGAACTCGGTGGCGAATGGATGAAACCTACATCAAAATCAAAGGTCAAGTGGAAATATCTGTACAGGGCTGTAGATACTCAAGGTCAGACCATCGACTTTCTGCTGACGGCCAAGCGGGATACGGCGGCAGCCTTGCGTTTCTTCCGTAAGGCCATTCGTCATCATGGCGAGCCGGAAGTGGTGACCATCGATAAAAGCGGAGCTAATACAGCGGCTCTGGCAACGCTCAACGCCGACAAACCTAATGAAGAAACGATTACCGTGCGGCAAAGTAAGTACTTGAATAACCTGGTTGAGCAAGACCACCGCAATATCAAACGCCGGACACGATCCATGCTGGGATTCAAATCCTTTCGAAGGGCACAGACGATCCTGGCCGGTATCGAACTGCTCAACATGATACGAAAAGGGCAATATCAACACCCGAAAAGTGGGGGATTGTCACCCGCGGAACAATTTTAATTGCTGGCTGCCTAAATAACCAACAACGCAACTTTGGCCAACTTCATGCCACTAATGCGACAGAGCCCATTTAACTAGCTGTATAGAAAGATAAAATATAAGTTGTACATATGTATCAAGTGTTATGATAAATTTACTTTATTGACTTCAAGCCATCAACAATCATCATGGGTATGTGTGGACTAATAAAATTAAATTTTTTTACATATTGAAATTTAATATATAGAAGCAATTAATTTATACATTATAATATCACTGGGTAATATGCGGAAAGAGGATGGCGAAATGAAAAATACTATTTACATTGATATGGACGAAAAGAACTTATTTTTCTCGCAAGGTATGAAATATATTTTAGAGATGTACTTTAATACGAAAGGTATAAGGATATTTTTTACTTCCAATGTAGGCAATAACAAATTTCATATCATAATCAAAAGTAGTACATCGGAACAATTCAGTTCTAACCTTCTGAACATCACACTAAGAAGAAAAAAACCTCAAGGAAAACACGCCTATCAGAAAGGAATTGTTAGCTATTATGCTGAAAAAGAGGTTGTTATCAAACTTCTTGACGAATTATTTGAATCACCTGAAAATCATATTATTTCTCCAGATGAAATTTGCCAAAAATCACGTAAAAAAATAACATCCCGAGAAAAAGAGGTTTTGAAAGAAATAGCATCAGAGAAATCATATCTCGAGATAGCTAAGAAACTAAAAATAACGAGAAAGACTGTCAGTGCACATAAAAACACCGTAATGCGAAAATTAGGTTTCACGAGTGATAGAGAATTCTATATGTGGTTACTTCAGAAAAAGTATCTCTAACCTCAGGGCAACCGCATAAGTACGGGTAATTTGGTCGTGACGCAGATTTAGGAGAGCATGAAAAAGCGTGGGGCAGTCGTAATCTACGCTGCCATCGCTGATACCTTTCCATCACTTTGTTGGGGTTTGAGGCCCAATGATGTAAAAAACCACGCTAAGGAGATAATTCATTGTTTGTATTGAAATTTGATGGTACAGAAAACTGTCAGGCCCGACTGCCACCTAAAGGTTTTTACCTGATTCGAATTGAGATAGAAAAGAGATTAGTCCTGATGGTCTTCTAAGTTGGCCACTTTCACCTGATTTCGCCCAGACCTTTTCGCTTCATAGAGTTTTGAGTCTGCCACTTTCAATAAATCATCAAAGTGAACAAGCTCCCCTTCTTTCGGATGGTATGTCACCGCACCAATACTGATTGTGACCGTTCTTCTGAGCGAACCCAGGTTTTCAACGCTTTTACGTAATCTTTCGCAAGCCAAAAGACAGCCCTTTTCATCCGTTTCAGGGAAAAGCATGATAAATTCCTCCCCGCCAAACCGCGCGATTTTATCCTGGCTTCGTAGGGTATGGCTGAGTTCTCTGGCAATATTTTTTAGGGCAAAGTCTCCTTCCTGGTGACCATAGTCATCGTTATACGATTTAAAAAAATCGATATCGGCAATGGCAAGTGATACAGGGACTGGATGGCGCGCCATTTTGGTCATTTCACTATCAAACCAGAGCATGAACTTTCGGCGATTGGCAATCTCCGTCAGACTGTCTTCCGTGGCTATGCGCTCCAGAATAATATTGACCTTATGCAGCGCCTCTTTTTGGTTTTTAAGCTCCATTTCCATCGTTTTACGCTCAACAATACTCTGGATCTGAGCAATATAATATTTTACATCACCGTTATCCTCACGCACCAGAGAGACACTCAGAAGGATCCAGATATAATGGCCTGACGCCGTCAGGTATCTTTTTTCCAATTGGTAGAAAGGAATATCCCCTTGAGAAAGGGCCTCTAACTGTTTTAAATCTGTGTTTAAATCATCGGGATGAGTGATGTTTTGAAAGTTGATGGAGAGCAGATGACTTTCAGTATATCCCAGCATGCGTGTCAATGAGCTGTTAACTTTCATCCATAGGCCCGAAGGCGCTACCAGTGCCATCCCGATGGTTGAGTTTTTAAAAATGCCTTCGAGAATGTCGTTGTTTTTTCGTAACGCTGAAATAACCGTTTCATTTTCAATGATTAATAATTTCATCTCGATTAATGAGCCAATACCCTCAGCCATTAAACTAATGAATTCATAGTCATCCTCAGAGAAAGATACCGTTCTTATCTGGGTGGAAGAAAAATTAAGTGTGCCCCATATTTTTTCTCTTACCCATATTGGTGCCGAAATATAACTTTCTAGTTGCATACCAATATAGACGGGATGAGTATTGAAATCGGGGTGCTCTCCTGCATGTTCAATACTTATTATCCTTCTTTCACTGACTACCCGTTGGCAATAGGTATTTTTCAACTCAAAAATCATGCCTGCTGTAATGTCTTTTCCTGTTGGTGAGACTGCAAGCAGAAAGTAACGGTCACCTTCTATCTGACTGATAATTGTAGTGGTCAACTAAAATTGGCCACCGCATTAGACTGTTCATAGAACAGCCGCTCGGATTCGTTTGGCGTTAAGCCACCGTTATACCAATGGGGTCTTAGTTCACTGTAATACCCTGTGATATAGCGGGTAATCGCATTTTTGGCCTCAACAAAGTGTTGATAACCCGTGGTGGGGACCCATTCGGTCTTCAAGCTCCTGAAGAACCGCTCCATAGGACTATTATCCCAACAGTTACCTCGCCGACTCATACTCTGCTTAATCTGATAACGCCACAGCACCTGCCGGTATTTACGGCTCGTATAGTGGCTTCCCTGATCACTATGGAACATGATCCCTGCAGGATGGCCACGTAACTCCCACGCCATCTGTAACGCCTTCACCGTCAGTTCCGTATCGGGTGAATATGACATTGCCCAGCCAACGGGTTTACGCGCAAACAGATCTAACACGACAGCAAGATACGCCCAGCGCTTACCTGTCCAGATATATGTCACATCACCACACCAAATTTGATCTGGTCGGGTGACAGCGAACTGACGCTCAAGCAGATTAGGGATATCAATGCGCTCACTTCCACCTCGCTTATAGTGGTGCGCAGGAAGCTGACAACTCGTTATATCAAGCTCTTTCATTAGCTTACCAGCCAGCCAACGCCCCAACTTTACCCCTTTATTCGTCACCATCGTGGCAATATTTCTGGCACCTGCAGAGCCGGCACTGGCCTGCCAGACCTCACTGACCAAACTGCGTTTTATGACTCGTTCTGCATCCAGCGTCTTTGTACGGCAGTGCCAATATCGGTAACTGCTGCGATGGACATCAAATGTTTGGCATAACGCCTTAACGGGATAAAGCGCTCTCAATTTGTCAACTATCGTGAATTGTTCAACGAGTCCGACATCAAGAGAGCGGTAGCCTTTTTTAGAATATCGTTCTCCATTTCAAGACGTTGTATTCTTTTTTTCATTTCTCGCAGTTCGATCTGCTCGGGTGTTAACGGCAGCCCTGCAGGAGCTTTACCTTGACGTTCAAGACGGAGCTTATTCACCCAGCGAGTCAGAGCAGAAAGGCTGACGTTCATAGCCTTTGCTGCCTCTGCAAAGGTGTATTGCTGGTCAACAACCAGTTTGGCTGCTTCGAGTTTAAATGTAAGCGTCTTCCCAGCACCGTCTGGCAGAACCTGAAATTCCTGACAGGATAGTGGACACCAAATATGGTGGACGCTATCCATGAAATCATTAACTTCTGTTCGCAAAAAACACCCCAACTATCCCATTGAGTTTAAAATCAAACTCGTTGAACTCTCGCATAGATCTGGCATATCGGTAGCCCAGTTAGCGCGTGAGCACGGGATTAATGACAACCTATTGTTCAAGTGGCGCCAATATTGGCGTGAGGGAAAGCTTCGCTCTTCTCAACAACCCGATATCAGCATGTCAGCGTTGATCCCAATAACGCTGGATGCTGAAACCGACCTGGCCAATCAACCGACAGCGCCCCCTGATAAGCAGGAAGCCTTCAATCTGTCCTGCGAAGTCACGTTCAGGCACGGGACTCTCCGCCTGAATGGCGCCGTCAGCGAAGATCTACTGACGATGTTGATACAGGAGCTCAAACGATGATCCCGCTGCCGGTCGGCACAAAAATCTGGTTGGTGGCCGGTATCACCGACATGAGAAACGGCTTCAATGGTCTGGCAGCCAAAGTGCAAACCGCGCTGAAAGACGATCCGCTGTCCGGCCATCTCTTTATCTTCCGGGGGCGCAGTGGCAGCCAGGTCAAACTCCTCTGGTCCACCGGTGATGGGCTGTGCTTGCTGACAAAGCGGCTGGAGCGAGGTCGGTTCGCCTGGCCCTCAGCCCGTGATGGAAAAGTGTTCCTGACGCCAGCGCAACTCGCGATGCTGATGGAGGGTATCGACTGGCGGCATCCTAAACGCCTGCTTAACTCACTGACTATGTTGTAAAAAGGCATTATCCAGGTAACATGTCTGGGTATGGAAGATGCACTCCCCGACGACATTCTGCTGTTAAAACAACGCCTGGCCGAACAGGAGGCGTTGGTCCGCACCTTGCAGGAAAAGCTGAGTCAGCGGGAACGCGAAATCGACCATCTGCAGGCACAGTTGGACAAGTTGCGTCGCATGAACTTCGGGCGTCAGTCAGAGAAAATGGCCCGTCGCATCGCCCAGATGGAGACTGACCTCAAGCGCCTTCAGCAAGAAAGCGATGCCCTTACCGGCCGCGTGGATGACCCCCCTGTTCCCCGAGCGTTACGCGAGACGCGCACACGCAAACCGTTCCCGGCCTCACTCCCTCGCGATGAGAAACGCCTGCCGCCTGCAGAAACGTGCTGTCCCGACTGCGGCGGTGCGCTGTCCTACCTCGGCGAGGATACGGCCGAGCAACTGGAACTGATACGCAGCGCCTTCCGGGTTATCCGCACGGTGCGGGAAAAGCATGCCTGCCAAAAGTGTGACCGTATCGTTCAGGCCCCGGCCCCTTCACGACCTATCGAACGCGGTATCGCCGGGCCGGGTCTGCTGGCCCGGGTACTGACCTCAAAATATGCGGAACACACCCCGCTGTATCGCCAGAGTGAGATATATGCCCGACAGGGTGTGGAACTGAGTCGTTCGGTGCTGTCGGGTTGGGTAGATGCGTGTTGCCGGCTGCTGTCCCCGCTGGAGGAGGCACTGCGGCAGTACGTGCTGACAAACGGCAAGCTGCATGCTGACGACACGCCAGTGCCGGTGTTGTTGCCGGGGAATAAAAAGACCAAGACCGGGCGTCTGTGGACGTATGTCCGTGATGACCGCAATGCGGGTTCAATGCAACCTGCGGCGGTGTGGTTCGCGTACAGCCCAGACAGAAAAGGGCTCCACCCGCAGAGCCACCTTGCTGTCTTCAGCGGCGTGCTTCAGGCCGATGCCTACGCGGGGTTCAATGAACTGTACCGGCCAGAGCTTGAGGCCGGTGTCATCAAGGAGGCCGCCTGTTGGGCGCATGCGCGGCGTAAAATCCACGATGTTCATGTCCGCACGCCCTCGGAGACAACCGAAGAGGCCCTGAAACGTATCGGTGAACTGTACGCCCTCGAGGCAGAGGTGCGCGGGTGGTCAGCAGAGCAGCGTCTGTTGGAACGACAACGAAGGGCAACCCCGTTGCTAAACGGGTTGGAAAGCTGGCTGCGGGAAAAGATGAAAACGCTGTCGCGACACTCAGAACTGGCGAAGGCGTTCGCCTATGCGCTGAACCAATGGGCAGCGCTGACGTATTATGCCGAGGACGGTTGGGCTGAGGTGGATAACAACATCGCAGAGAATGCCTTGCGGATGGTGAGTCTGGGGCGCAAGAACTTCCTGTTCTTCGGCTCGGATCAGGGAGGTGAGCGAGGGGCGTTGCTGTACAGCTTGCTGGGGACATGTCGCCTGAATGGCGTCGATCCGGAGCATTATCTCCGTCATGTGCTGAATGTGATCGCCGACTGGCCGATAAACCGGGTCTGTGAGCTGCTGCCGTGGCGTATAACACTGCCAACATAATAACTTACGCGACCTCAGTCAATACGGCCTTCGCTGTACGCTTACGTTTAAATTCTGCTGTGAAATGTTTACCCATTGTGTCACCTGTAATGTTATCGAGGTGAGGATATCACCTCTGATCAGGTGGCCAAATTCACTATGCCACTACAGCCTGACATAAGGTAATGCTGTATGGGGGGGAAATAGCATATGAATGTTCTAACTCATTATCTCTTTTATTAAGACCCGAGGAGGTTGGCCCCCGGCCTTATCAACGTTTCCGTTATGCTCAGAAGAACATACGGAATGTATTCAGTTAACACACGCGCCGTATTGCCCCCAAAATGACCACCACCAGTAGACAATAACCACAGTCAGCCCAAAGCAATAAAGGACCGCCTTGAAGACATTCCTAAAAATGATATCTCGTATCAGAGCTATCAGGAGCGGCGTTCCCAGGAAGAACAGGAACAACGGCGCAGTAATGTCTCTCGTGTCATCTGGGTCAAGGGGCACGCTGCACACACTGTCGCCTGGTTCCCGCATCCAGTCATATTCGCCTATGCTAAAAACCTGCATGCATAGATAAACGAGGATAAAATATCCTCCCAGGGAAAGAATTTCGACCAGCCTTTTTTGGTATGTCTTCACCAGTTTATTTCCAGCAGCTTTTTGATGTGGGGCCGTATAGAGAGCAGGCGCTCACCATAGGAGATATAGGACCAGTTGGGATCACCTTTTTGGAGGTTACCATTCATCCATCGGATAAAGTCATCTCGCTGGCGTTCAATCCCCCGGTTATAGCGGATCCCGGCAATTCTGTACTGTGTATCTGTCGGGTGCAGAGTGGCAGCATCCGGGTAGTCATAGAGGATCAGATCTCGGAGGTGTTGTGCAACCAGACGCAGGTTGAATTCGTCTTCCAGCAGGCAAGTGGCGAGTTCTAATTGATCGCGAGTGGTCAGTGTGCCCGGATCGAGTCCCAGCGTTGTGGCCGCGACACGAATTTGCATGGCGACAGAGCCTACCGAGGTATGGTCTGCCGGTTTGACACTTTTCATGAAGCTGAATTGTTCCCGCCAGATCATGGTCAGGGGTTTATATTCTTCCGGTTTTCCCCCCGCCTCGATCCAGGCAACGCCCCCCAGCAGTTCCGGTGGAATACCGAAGGCATTGGCGGATTCAATGATGAGTCTCCTGTTGTACTGAACGTAGGCATCTTTGTAGGCGTTTGAGTAGTATTCTCCGCTTTTCCGTTCAGGGTTATTTTTGGTCAGTTTCCAGTACATCGCGTCGATCTCATCCCACTTCCTGAATTTGATCCGGGTGATGTCACAGAATTGGTTCCGGGCAACGATGTTGTTATGCATGGCTTCCTTTCCTCTTAATACACACGATCGTCCCAGATGCTGTAGCCGCCTGTTCCGGCAATGTGGTGTTTCCAGTCAATGCTCTTGTAGGCAACCGTGATCATTTCTTCGGGCTGGTTTTCTGCATGGGTCAGGGCATGCGGGTAGGATACGGTGATGTTTTTCAGGGTCGCTCCAGTGAGCTGGATAGAATAGTATTTTTCTTGTGCCCCGGTTTGCGTGGTGCGGTAGAAGTCAAACAGGAGTTCGAGCTCTTCATTGTTGGTGATCGCGATGCCAAAGAGGGGTGAGGATTTGTCGATGGGTTTACAGAATTTGATCGGGTGATGGTTGGTGTGCTGGCTGCGGCTGATGGCATGGTCAAACTGGAGGACCAGGATCTGGTCTTTATGCATGAGCTGGTATTTGTTTCCGATGGAGTCCAGGGTGCAGCATCCCGCTGAGATGAGCCCCTGTTTTTTGCCCTTGATGGTGAGGTAGATGTTATTTGCCATGTCAGTCTTGTCCTTGGGTAGTTTCCCCCCGAAAGGCCATTCCTTGCCGAGGTAAGTTCGGTACTGCTCAATTCGACTGGTGGAAAAGTGGGCAAAAGTCTCGCAAGGGTGGTCGCCAGTTTGTTATGGATGATTTTTGCTGGCGTAATGACTGTTTTTTATGCTCCCGATTCTAGGTAAGTCTCTGGAACAATTCAATGGAAATACGGTCTGCCCATACGGCCGCTTTGCCGCGTTTGAATGCACGACATGGGGTTTGGCAACCGGCTGTAGGCCGCCTGCATTTATGCGCATCGCGCATGGAGGCGACAACTGCAGCGTTAGAGAACACGGTGGGTTAAGGTCGCCGGTAGCGCGGCATCGCCGCCCTGTTCTGATAGGTTTCACCTATCCCATCCCTCGCCCTTGTATGTAATAAGCATGTGGTGGTTAGCTACCATCACATGAAGTGGAGTGAGCTTGTCCTCGCCCTTAATGGTGAAAATCTTGATTAGCAGCTAAGGCCCTCCACTTCACCTTTCACGCCAGCATTAACATTGAACGGTTGCCAAGAGCGATGACTCTGCATGTACAAGGGTAATAGGCGTGATGGTTCAGTGAAAGGAGAAAACGTCTATGTTTCAGCTAGGTATTGATGTCGGCAAGAAAACCCTGGATTTATGCCTGCTTAGAGAGGGTGTAAAAGGCAGAGTTAAAACCCGCAAGCTTAAAAATGATTTCAATGCGGCCAGTACAGTGATCAATTGGCTTTACAAACAGCATTGTGAACCCGCTGATGTCCATATCATCATGGAGGCCACAGGGGTTTATCATGAATCGCTTGCATACGGTCTCTACAAGGCCGTTGCCAGGGTATCGCTTGCCAACCCCTATCGCAGCAGAGAATTTGCTCGTGGTATGGATATTCTGACGAAGAATGACCAGGTTGATGCTTATATGCTTGCCTGCTACGGTGCACTTAAAGAGCCGGAACCATGGATCCCTCCGCCTGAGAGCGTCCGTTATCTCAGCGCCCTTTTGCGTCGCCGTGATGCGCTTGTCACGGACAGTAGCCGCGAAAAAAACAGGCTGGAAAAATGCCGGGCAACGGACGTGCCTCCTGTTGTTGCTGAATCCATCGAAAATGTGCTTCGTAACCTGAGTGCTGAGCTTGAACATCTGGAAGCTCTGATCCTGACTCACCTCGACCAGCATCCTGAATTAAAAAAGGATTATGATCTTCTGACATCGATAAAATCCGTTGGAGTTCAGTTAGGTCTGAATATGCTGGTTATCCTGCGGAGTCATCGTTTCGAAACTGCAGAGCAGGCAGCCGCCTTTCTGGGGGTTGTTCCGGTTGAAAAATTTTCCGGTACGTCGGTTAGAGGGCGGAGTCGATTGTCAAAAATTGGGCCACCGGAAATCAGGGCAAAACTGTATCTGGCATCGTTGTGCGGTCTGAGATTTAACCCGGTGATGAAGGCGATGTATAAGCGTTTATGCCAGCGTGGCAAGGCCACAATGTGTGCCATTGGCGCACTAATGCGCAAGCTTGTTCACTGGTGCTATGGCGTCTTGAAAACACAGAAGCCGTTCGATGCAGAATACCTGTCTTTAGATGCGCGTAGCGCATGTAAGGCGGCATGATGTTGTTTTATATGACTCTGTAGTTAAACCGCCGAAGCCCGGCGTAAGCCGGTGGAGGATCATTAAAGATCCTTATACCCCTCCCGCCCTGAAGAGCCATGCAGACTAACAGCGATGAAAATGCTGATTTAAGTCCTTTTAACCCCGTTAGCGCGGCGTAGCCGCGATGTATCGGGGACTTAGTGCTGGCAGCTTGCTGACAGCGCTTAGGGGGCTGTACGCCTAAATTAGAAGCGACTTTTTCTTGATTGAACACGGTAGCTGCTAAGCCAAACACACCTATCGAGATATAGGAGTTAAATTGCGCTGTCGGAGTGGTCACGGCAAGGCGTAGCCGCAGCCGGGGCGTATCTCCGCGTTATGCGGGCCGTTAGGGCCGCTTACGAGCGTGTATAACCATAAGCTCCCGCAATACTTCCTGCAGCTATTCAATTATTAGTTACAACACCCATTATAAAGCCACTGCTGTTCCCGGCCTTTGGCCGGGGCGGCGGCGGCTTTGCAGTGGGTGGGGAGTCTTTTGTTGTTGAGGGTGACGCTGATGTTTTTTGGCCGCCATAGTTTTGTGTCATTGAGCAATTAGGTGCAGCGACATAGCCCGCTTCAGCGGGAGTTACTTTACCGGGGTAGCCGGTGGGGTTGGTGTTACAAGAGCTGAGTTTTGGCTCGGTATTTGAGTTTTCCGGGGTGTTCTGCCTGAGCAAAGCGAAGGAGGTATCATCGAGCGCTGTTGAGCGCGATGACATCCCCTTTTTTAAAAGGCTTATTTTGTTATGGATTAACGTTCGAAAATAAGGATATCAATACGTTATACTTCGAAATTAACTACCTTCTTCGAAATTAACTGCTGTTGTTTACGCTCCCGGATATCTGGATCTGGAAGAGGATGGCCAGCCCGCCCCATTTTCGCCATCGCCGGCGAGCGCATCGCTTGCAAAAACAGCAACTCCTGAACGCAAGACAGCCCAAAGACCGCGCCAGGTAAACCGGGCACGGGGAGAGCATAGAGGGGAAAGTCGAAGAGATTTTTTAGATAACGCCGGCGCGTTCTAACAACAACCTGTAGAAGGCTTCAGGGTCGCTGTTTTGCAAACCTGGCTGCTCGTGTCTTAACGCCGCCTCCTGTTTCATCACCTCAAGAGGCAGTGCAGAACCACTGGTAGACCATTTTACATAAGCTTGATAATAACCATTTTGTTTCTGCCGCTTCGAACTGGTTTTGATGGTGCTCTGTAAGTCATCCAGCACAAGATCGAGACGAGCCCCGTCGAGAGTATCCAATGCCTCTTCCAATTGGCCAACAACACGCTCTTTCTCGCGCGCCAAGTCTGGATTAACTACCCAACGCTTGATCTGTTTTAGCCGGTTACGCAGGGAATGGCGATTTTTTAGGTCAATGCCGATACGCTCGATGCGCAAAAGATGCCGTTCGTATTTGGTTCGCAGCGTTTCCGTCAGGCCATTCTTGATGGCCCATGTGCGGAACTGACCAAGCCATTGGCGAATTTCGTCGACGGCAATGCCGCGGGACGTGAAGAATTTTTCGCTGAGCCAGATGCGCAGAGGCTTATTCTGGCCAGAATCGGTATCTTTGTCATGCAGCACGATGGCGTACTGTAACTGTTCCAATACTGACAACGCATTTAACGCCACGTCGTAAGCTTTACGACCGTTATCGTACACATGCAACACCCCCATGTAGGAAGCCAACTGCTCCATTGGAGCCATGATCTCAAAAGGGTAGTCACTTTCCGGGTTGTAGTCGCAATTGGCTGCCATTACTTGGCTCAGTGCCGTCAACGCTTCACAGGCTTCAGAACGTGCATGTACGCGCATCGGTTTAGGGACATAATGCCGATCGTTGCGCTTGGTATAGGGGACATAGCCGTTGCGCCGCAGCTCAACTAGATCGGGATTACGGTGCCAGTTATGGCTGCTGACACGCGCCACAACTTTCGATGCCATTCCTCGAGGGACGGCACAGCTCAAACCTGGTTGATAACGACGATGTAATTTCGACAATCCTTTACGAAGAGCGTTAGCTTCTCCGCGCCGTGACTGGCGTGGATTGATGAATGTTGGGTTATCTACAGTGGTGAAATTGGTACTAGTCAAAGCACCCTGTGCTTATGTTGCACAGAAGGAGTTGAATTTTTTTTGGCACAATTCTATACTCCCTGCATAGAGCAACGCTTCTATACAGTTTTAGTGAGCCCCGTTAATCTTCTTCCCGTCGCCAAACTAGACGAAGATTCTCGGGGTTTTTGCTTTTTAGGATCCCGTAAACTACCTCAGAACCCCTTTCCTACCACCTTACGGCGTGGCTAACCAAAAAATTCCTAATCGATCAGCAATCTAGCATTCATCAAGCAAAGGATCAAGAAAGTAAGCCCATCAAGAGTAATTTCTGCTGCGGGCTTCTCGTTCTATCAGTCGAGTCAGAATTTCAGCCTGTGTCAGGCCATCTTGATCGCACATACTCATCAAATACTCTTTGAGTTGTGGTTCGATAAAAACCTTCACTTCTTTCAGAGTAGTACGCTTACGAGCGATCGCCGCTCTTTGCTTCTCGGCATCACTCAGCGGATTACCTTTTCTGTAAATACGCTTCGTTTTCAATGAGGAAGTAACTGCGTTTACGGCCTGTGACATTTCTGCCTCCCCAAGGATCTGAAAAGGATCGTTTTGCAAAGCGTACTACAGAATCCGTAAGTTAGCAGCATAAAAAGCATTTTTCAGTCCCGTTGGCGCGGGATGGCAGATAAAAATGCAGGAAGAGCGGACGACCGGAGCCCAGAGGATCAAGTCGTCATAGGGTGACAGAAAGGTATGGGGGACACTTCAATACGACGAGCGCCACTCCTTCCCGATATCCCAGCGCGATTGCCAGTGCGCCAGGTAGGTTTGTGCCACGCCAGGCATATCACGCAGCACCAGCGCATTTTCCGAGTTGGACCGCGCCGCTGCGCGGCTAAAATTGAATGACCCGGTCTCGACATTCACCTGGTCGGTGATGATCAGTTTGTCGTGCATTATCTTGAAGTTATCGACGGTACGAACCGGAATACCGGCATTGACCAGCAAATTCATCGCCGCCTGGCTGGCCTTGTTCTGATTTCCCTTCGCGTCCAGCACCACTTTCACATCAACACCACGATGCTTGGCGCTCGTCAGTGCTTTCGCCACCTCGGGGGAGGTGAACGAATACCCCATCAGCCGGATACTGCTCCGGGCATCATTGAGCGTATTCAGCACCAGTTGCAGGGCGCTGCCTTCGGGTGAGAACCCCACCTGCACCGAGGGTGCCGCCATGGCACACGGAGCGACAACCAGGATTGCGGCAAGACACCAGACTTTCAGCGAGGTCCGTATCATTTTGCCCCCCCGTAAAACACATTGCCGTTCCTCGAACTGACGCCGCCCTGCACATGACCACAGGTGACGTTACCTGTACGCGTCTCGATGTTGCCGGTGACATTACCGGCCCTGATGTTGCCGTTGGTACTGCGCACAGTGCCAACATTCCCCTGCACCGTCACATCGGCCTCTTCGGAATCAATCACCTGCACATCACCTACAATCGTAATGGCGACAGCCACCACCGTCCCATCACCTATAGACACCGTCTGGCCATCCGCAATCACCTGGTTACCGCTGACGCGGATATGATTACCATCGACGACCATTGTCTTGCCATTTACTGTGATTTTCGTTGCCATTTTGCGTTCTCTTTTGAAGTGTTGTTGGCCGGCTTCTCAACCGGAATATGTTGCATTTGATAGGCCATCAGACGCGGTTGCCCAACACCCAGTGCGGTCGGGGTTTTCGCCTGCACCTGATAACCCCGCCCACGTGCCGGCAGATGCGCCAGTGCCGTTTCCCATAGCAGGCTTGTGCTGACCGCCGCCGTCGGACGTTGGCGCCAGATATGCCGCCATTCGTCTTCCAGGTCATTGATGGCCGCCAACGCGGGGTCAGTCAGCAACAGGTTCTCCAGATCTGAACGTGCGTCCGGCGCATCCAGCCGGCGGACTATCTGCTGTATCCGATCAGCCCGTGGATAGCTACGACGAACGGCTACCGGTGCCTGCGCAAGCAGCGTATTGAGAGACGGCGGAGCCACCTCGATAAAACGGTTAATCTGTATCGCCTCTTTCGTGAACTTGTCGGCATCCGCGATATAGAGCGAAGCACCGCGAATAACCTCTCCCCGGAACAGGGTAATGTTCTCGCCCTCCTGCAGTTGCTGCACGTCTTCCACGCTGACTTTCTTTTGCTCGCGTAATTGCAGTTTGTCGTCTTCATCCCAGCGACTGCCCATGACACCGTTCTGACGCACCATCTGGCTCATTTCCGGCAAATACTCCGTGCCGGCCATCAGTTGTAGGATTTCCAGTGTGTCTTTCGGGTCCATGATTTTGCCGGTGATACGGGTGCCCATGTTGGCAATCAACGTCCATACACGGTCACCGGCCGCCGATTTAAGCCGCTGTGCTTCTTGTCCGGCCAGCAACAGGCAATACCCCAGCGATCGGACCTGGGTGGCCAGCTCACCCAACTTTTCGGTGTAACAGGCCCCCACCTCATCGGCTATCCACAGAAAGGGGAACCTGTCCTTGTACTTGCGTACGACCATGATGTCTTCTGGCCGTCCCTCCAGCTTTTCTCCGAGGTCCTGGCTCAGGATCATCGCCAACTGAGACACATACAGTCGCCCGAGTGCAGACGCCTCGGTGGAAGAGATTTCCAGTGCGGGGATAAGGATGACGAGGATGCGATCGTTGTGAACCACATCTTTCAGGTCAATGTCACCGGCGTCGCGGGCAAACACATGACCGTAGGTGTCATTGAACAGCGCCAGCATGCGGGTGAACTGCTGAATGAGGTAACCATGCTGATTAAGCGCCTCCGGCACCCATTCTGACGGGGAGTCCACGGTGGCCAGGTCAAACCCCGCCAGCGTGCCCAGATAGTTCTCCAGCGGTAATCGCGCCTCATCATGCCACTGCTCTTCCACTGACTGGATATAGAGCCGCGCAATACTGCGCAAGGGGAGATGGGCTTGAATAGTACGCTGCGACATCACCGTCCCTTCTCGCCGGCATTTGTACACCAGAGCAAACACCAGCGCCTGTATCATCGCCCGCGCTTTCTCCTGCCAGCCGCCGTCATTGCCGGCCGGTGGCAACATCGAGTCCATCAGGTTGATGATGTAGGTTTCTTCAGCGATGCCGAAGGCATTGACCGTATTGGTTTGCGGTCGGTTTTTGACATCTTCCAGCAGCTCCTGAGCCCGCGAACGACCGCCGGTGATGAAATTCATCATCCGCAGATCGTCTTCACGACCAAAGCGCCGCGCCAGAGACGCAATCGCCAGCGCCACGTCGTTCTGTGCCTTGGCGTCGGAGTAAATCAGCCCCTTGCCCAAACTGAGCTGGTTGAGCACATAACCCAGCAGCGTTTCCGTCTTGCCTGCACCGGTGGTGCCAAACATCAGAATGTGCCGCGTCATGTCATCCATCGACAACCACAACTCACGCCCCGCATCACGCCCACGGAGATACCCCAGATAGAGGATGCCAGCCGCCTTGCCCATGGCAATACGCATAACCGTTACGGGCAAGAAGCCAAACAGCTTGCCCGGCACCTGCCGTTGTGTAGAAGGATCGAGCCGATCCATATCGGTCGGCATGCGCATCGGCATTTGCCAGGGTTCCATCAGCATCGCGGGCGCCCAGAACATCATCACGGGCAGCGTTAACCACAATGTGACCGGCCAAACCACACCGGCGATGACAGCCCCGGTCATCCCCAGCGCCAGCCCTCCCGGGGACAGCATCCAGTCCCCCAGTGCTGAGTGATAAACACGGCGGTTAACGCGGTTGCGTTCAACGCCGTAGTCAGTGGGTTGCATCCGGCATCTCCTTCTCGCTCAGGAACTGACTCAGTTTGGCCGGATCTCGCAGGACCGCCTGGGGTACATAGCGACCATCATCCGCAATCACCCAAGGCGTACCCGGAATGCGATAGGCCTGATAGGCCACTTCGTTGACGCCCAATGCCTTTTCAGCCACATCACAGGCACTATCGGCTTTCTTGTCGACTGGGCGTTGTTTACCCAGCTGCAGTCCATCCGTGCCAACCGTAAATAATGCCTGCCAGGCAGCCGGCCGTTGCGCTGGCGGCAAGCACAACACCGGGGTGATGGCAGCAATGGATTTCTCGCGCCCAATCACGGCCACTGGGAAGACGACCACGTTCGCCAAATGGGCTGCAACCACTAATGCAGGCTCGAGATACCTGCAATTAGGGCAGTTGGGATCGGCAAATACATACAAAGTGCGGTCATGGTCAGAGGAATAGTTCACGGTGAACAATTGGCGATCGGCCGCACTTTTCAGCTTCTGCGGCAGGGTAGCCCGGACTGACGCCGGCAGCGCCCAGCCATCTTCTGGCGCGGCAACTCGCGCTTGCTGGACGGGTACAGGTATTTCAGGGGAGACGACATTATTAGCGCTGGCCAACGAAGAGCGTGCCGGCGGCACAACCAGAGGCGGTGGTGCCAGGCTAACCGCAGGCCCCACCGCCAACGGTGCCCCCTCCCGGGACTGCTCCAGGTAAATACCCAGCATGACCCCGACAAACAGCAATGCACCGGCCATCGTCAACCGAGTACTCCATCGGGAGCACCATTTTTCCGCCTGCTGCAGCTGTGCACCGGACAAGGCCGCAAGCAGTTGGTCGTTGCCACCATGGGCGCTGGACTCAACCGTGAACACATTTCCCAACGTGTCACAGCACATCACCCCAGCGTCAGACAGGAAAAATGTCGGCTGTCGGCGCCGGTCGACAGTACACAAAGTACGGATGCCGTCCTCCCCGCTACGCTTGACGACTAACAGGTTATCGCGGATGTATACGGAGAACGGTGCATAGTTTGACTTTGAACGCATGGAATATCCTTTTAATTCAAATAGGATCTACACCAGAGCCTGAGTAGCCTAGCCTACAAATGGGGAAAAATTCGGTGGGTGTAATCAGATAAATCAAGAGGGGAAATGCTACGGTGCCGTTGCCTCCTCGCTGTCCGGCTGAGCAGTAACGGCATAAACAGCTGACATCACCGACTGTTCTGCCGCCTGGCGACGACAAATAACCCCCGGTGTATACGGATAGACCAAGCCCAGACTTTCCAGATCGGCCTGCAGCCCTTCAACAGCTTGCTCCACCATGATCCCCGGACGGGGCAATCCCAACTTGCCAGCGCGCACCTCGGCACGAGCCTGGGCGGTAATACCAGCCCCCTCGACAAACACCTTGGCGGTATCTGCAGAATGCAGGCCATACCACAATGTACGGTCAACGCCCTTGAGCCAACGAAAACGCGCCGGGGGCAATCGCAGGTCACGGGCATACAACCCAACCAGCGCACTGCGCACATACCCATGTCGCGCCAACCACTCGTTGACGCCTGGTGCTTGAACCACGCGTTCAAACGCTGCATTGGCCAACGGGAACAACGGCACAGGTGAAACCCGCTTGCGCCGTAAAAAACGCCGCACTACGCAGGAGCGATTCAGGTCATCCAGCAACCTTGACGCTGCCGCCCGATCGTTGAGGAACACCTGCAGGCCAAACACCGCCAGCAATGCGCGTTCATAAGGATGCCACTTTGTCACATCACACATTGATTTACCCAACTGCGCAGTGAAGACCTCCGCTGCAGCAGTCCGATCGAGCGTCTTGCGTTGAACGAGTTGATGTTGCGTGGTGAAGTCTTCGGGTTTCAGTGCCCAAACGTGAGCCGGAGCGGGATCATTCATCAGGCCATCCGACCCGGATGCCATGGCCAGAACGGGCATAACGGAAGGGGCAAAACCACTGACCAGATCCGGCAACGTATGGACATTGATGGGCCGTTTGCTGCGAAAAGCCAGCGCGGGGTGCTGCACCAGCGCAATAACGCAGGCCATAACGATCGGCACCAGGAACAACAGCAAGATACCTGAAGTGGCGTTCATCACATTAAGCCACTTATCGAAGGTAACGCTGGCGGCGTGATTGGCCGTGTCGACCAGCAGGTTTATTTTTCCACCGGCCCAGTTATGGATGCGGGGAACATCTACCGCGGTCCAGAGCCAGTACAATACCCAGCAACTCCAGTACACAAATGAATCAAAAAATAGCCAGCACAATAGAACGGCAGCACAGAAGGCCAGGAACATTTGCCCTTGATCGCCGTCCCTGGCGCTTTGCGATGAACGGTTTTGCATGAATAACCTCTTGCAGTGTGACTTTATGTAACTTCGTGCTATATTAAGTGTGAGACAAAGTTACACATAGGAGTATCAAATGAGCGTCACCAAATTACGCCAGCAAGGGGGAGCGGTTGTCCTCACGATCCCTAGCGACATTGCGGCACTCATGGGATGGACCGTGGGTACAGCATTGGATATCGCCCCAAACGCCGATGGCATCAGCATCAAACCCGCAGCCCGTGTGGCGCGAGGCCGTAAAACGGTCGCTGAGTTACTTAAGAGTATTGATGAGAACGAAATTGCCGTGTTCAACGATGCCATGAGTGACGATCTTGCTTCCGGTAACGTTGGACGCGAGGCACTCTGATGGCTCCTAAAAGAAGGATCCCCAGCAAGGGAGAAATCTGGCACGTTGATGGCGATCCCGTATCAGGTAGAGAGTTTAAAGGTGCGCATTACTATCTGGTTATCTCTGAGCAGGCATTGGTCGCCAAGCTGGGTACGGCCATCTGTGTCCCCATCACGAGTGGCGGTGGACTTGCACGTTCTGCATCCGTAACGGTCTATCTTGATGGCAACTCTACCGATACGGGAAAGATAACAGGGGTCGCCTTATGTTATCAGGTCAGAGCACTGGATCTGGCCATGAGAGGCGCAAGCTATGCGGCAAAAGCAGAAACGCACATCGTTAATGAAGTTCTCGGTCTGGTCGTCGACTTAATCGATCCACAGTAAAAAAACACCGGCTCAATGGCCGGTGTTTATAGAGGATGGAGGGGGAAAATCAACTCAGGCTAAACGGGGTATCACCAGATTATTTTCACGCTCCAGCTGTTCACGGTGAATATCAACATACTCAGAGAACGGCATCGCCGGCTGATATTGCTTGAACTCCATCGACCCCAGCGTATCAAACCAGCGCTGGCCCCACGGGGTAGCAATTTCAATGCGGGGCAGCTCAGGGAGCTTGGTGTAAAGGCGGAACATCTTTCCTTCCACTTCCCGATTGGTCCAGTCATTCATATCCAGTCCAATCACGTCGACTTCACCTTTGCGGATACGGTGCACGTAAAGGATGGTGCCACGCTTGATATCGATACCCAGATATTTACCATCACCTTCATGGTACATCTCATAGCCTTGTTCTGGCATAAAGAAATCGGAACTTTTTATATCATTTGTAATGACTCGCAAAAGACGACGCTTATTAAAAGCCGAGAGGAAAAACACTCCAACAGGAATAAGCACCGCTGCCCAAACAATAGACGTGAAAATAATGGCATTATTTTGTTGAGAGCCTAATCCAGAGTCAAATGACATAAAAGTATAGATAACAGCTACAAATAGTAGAAATGGTAACGCCAATAAACCATAAGCAAGTTTAACTAAGAAAAAAAATACTTCCTTTACTGACTTTGTCCGCTTCACCATCGTTTTATTCTCCATAGTGACTGTCCATATTATACCCAACCACTATGTATTTGTCAGGGGATTTCTACTGTATTCCATCAGTTTCATTCCCTTTTCCAGACCGCTTCGGCATATTGCGAATACCAGGAATTCGCTGCGAACCGGCACCGGCAGCACCGAACATATTTTTCATATTATCGACCAGTCCACCCATAACATTATTCCCTTCTCGACCACCGAGGAATGAGATCACATAATCTGGCAGTGAGGCCTGTAAGCTGAATAAGCGCGTCACGCCAAAGGTGGCAATACGTGCATATATCATCAGCCAGCCGACCATTTTGACCAACCCCATAATCGAGTCTGCATTAGCATTGGCGAGTGCTGGAGCGAACAACAAGTTCAGTACCGTCCCGCCGGCAATCGCCGCCACAGAGGCGAAGAAAAAACCCAGCACCATAAGCGAAGGCCGTAACATCATGTCGATCAGGAAAATATACCCATACGCGCTGCGGCTCCCCTTGTCCTCCTCTGCCCCCAGATGCGTCGCTGACCACATTGGTCCTGCTGCGCACCCAATCAGCACGCTGACAATCCAGTTAAAGAAGCCTGTCATCCAGAAAACAAAAGGGACAGCCGGCAAAAATACCGCCAGTGAGAACCCGATAGCCAACAGCGCAAACATAAAGAAGTAGAACATCGGCGCCAGCGCGCCCATCACATCCTTCACCACAGCCCCGGCATCAACCGCAAAAAGATGACTGGCCCACCCCACCGGTGAGTTACTGGCCGCCGATGCAATCGCCCAAGTGCCAGCATACGCCGCCATCAAGGTTTCGGTCGTACCTAACGTGTAATCTCCAAGTTCTTGCATCTTGATTAGCGGGTTGACCTGATTTGAAAAATCGGCGTCGGTGCCCCATTTTTTTGTTGCTATCCAGTTTGTTAATCCCTGCATTGGGCTTCTAAGCACGTTGATCACAACAGAATTAGGCTCTTTTGCAGCTCCAGCCGCACTAATCTCACTCTCCGTTTGTGTCCCCAGTGGCGGTGTATAGGTACTGTTCTGCACCTGTGCGCGATAGGCGGTAAACACCTGGTTGTACAAGTCTCCCGTACCGTGCTCACCCACCCCACTCATGCCACTGGTGATAGGCGTCGCGTTGGCCACATCGTTGGTTTTACTGTTGGCGGTCGCGAAGGTGTGATACCAGGCCCCCAGAGAAACCCAGCCATAACTCTTGATCTGATTGACCAGTTGGCTCTGTAGCGAATCCTTGTAGTTGATCTGGTTCAGCGCTTTGTTGACCGTATCTTCATAGTCGGCCGCCGCATTCTGAATGTCGGTTTCCACATCCTGAAAACTGCCACTGTCCTGATCACGTTTACTCAAATAGGTATCGATGAAATCCATTGCCACCCGATCCAGCGACGTCTGCATCCTGTCCAATGCCTGCTTTTGTGACGCCACGACACTGTCGGTATCGACCTTGCTGTCAAACAACAAGTTCCATACACCGCTACGGGCAGAGTTCGGTGTTTTCGCCGACCCGCAAATGGCGCTGCCATTACCGGTCTCATACTCACCGTTGCCCCCTTTCGTACTCATCATGGGTGTATTCGCTTCCCCTGACGCATAAAGAGCCTGCAGTTCGCGGTTGATGGCATATTTACACAGGTTCATTTCAAAAATGGCCCGTGCAGCTGAACGGGTCGCCGGCGCGGTCGGCTGCGTGACCATCGAATATCCGCTGGCCATCATATCCGCCGCCTTATCTGTTAGCAGATTGGCGCTACCGACGCCCATCACCGATGCCGCCCACAGCATCACCAATTGCGAAATTGACCACCCCGAGCCGGTAGGCACCAGCGTGATAAAGCCCGCAAAGGTCATAACCGGGTACAGCATCGAGCGTGCACCATTAAACACACGCCCTTCATGCCCGGCTTTCACGACGGTTTTCATCGTCACGGTCAAAAACCAAAACAGGGCTATGGCACAAAGCACACCGTTAATAATGGCAAACAGCGAGCCAATCAACGTTTGTTGCCCGGGATTAAACGGATGTAGAACCACATCCCCAAAGATCATGACCAGCGCCTGACGCGATAAGTCATTGGTTTTCTGTGCAGCGTCTGCGATGGTCTGATAATTCACACCATCAGCGAACGCCGGCCAGGAAAAGACCAGCAGCAAGCCTGCTGACCACAGCCTTTTGAGAAATTTCATCGTGTTGTCCGTATATTATGACCCCGGCAGATCGCAGGGTAGAAGGCAGGGAAGTGAATGAGGCGTCAAAGGGGGATATTCAGTCGGGCTGTCAGCGCCAATAGCCTAATGACACCACTTGCCGGCAACAGCGATTCTCCGACCGGAAATCACTGAACGTCCCCTTTTCTTCTTTACTGACGCGCTGCGTATTGAGTTGCCACAGGCGATACGTCACGATCAGCGCTTTCACAAACCCCGCTGCCCCTAACAACGCCAAAATCAATGACGCAATCGTTGCACGCAGCAGGACCGAGCCTGGTAGGGAGACTAGACTCACCATGATCATCATTAACAAAATCAAGGAGAGCCCGCCGCAAACCAGCATAAGGAACCACCAAAATGCCCGGATGCGGACATAGTTGGTGCGAAGCTGCTCAACCGAAACGCCCGCTGCCGCCACGGCGTGTGCCCAGGTCAAGGCTTCACGGTCAACCTGACCAGGAGCGCGAACCACCTCCCGTACCCGCCCCAGGTTGTTCAGTATCGGCCGCATGCTACCCCGGTAAATAACGCCCAGGTCAGAGAAAGGGTTTACCAATGACAGCCCTACTTTCCCAACACGCCGCAACGAGGTGGGTGCCACTCTCTGCTTGTTTTGCTCAGTTTGCATTCGCCGTTACCCCTGCACTCATCTGGTTGGAAAGCTGCTGCAGCTGCGGCGCATATTGTGCTTTCGCCGCCATGGCCAATTGCTGCCCTGCGATAACATTTGCCTTGCGCAGCTCGTTTTTAATGCCCAACTGCAACCAGTTACCCAGGCTCTGGACACGGACCAGCTCACGCGTCAGATTGTCACCACTCATTGCCTGCAGGTCAGTTTCATACGCAGTGTTGGCATAGCGCCGACCGACTTCGAAAGACTCATATTCCCGTTCGCTCATCACCCCGGACTTCTGCGCCTCCTGGCTCGCCGTCGCTGAAAAATACTGACTGGCTGACGGACTCTGTAGGGACTCACCTAACGCATCCCGGGTCGCCGGATTGGGCTGACTGGCCGCAATCATGTCCAGCTGGGGCTGAGAGGCCGCACTCTGTATCGATTTGTATTGTGTCAGCAACCCCTGATATTCGCGGCCTGTGGCCGATTGAATATCCCCCTTGCCTGGAGTGCGCCCCGCATCATGGCGGGACGAGTTTTTCATGTAGGCCATCGCCGCATCGACCTGCTCCTGATTGAAGGTCAGGTCAGGTGCCTTGCCGACAGCCCCGGCGCCATCCATCAGGGAACGCAACTCGATATCACCGCCGGGCAGCGGAGAGACCTGTGGACACAGGTCTGTCCCCCCATAGGTTGCCGCTTCCTCTGCCGTACAGTAAGCCGCATGTACCGCCGCACTGCGATAGCCGCCCTGACGCGGTGCCACCGGAAGGGACGCTACGCTCTTGCGCACCATTTCGCTGCTGACGCCCCCGCCGCCAGACAGGCGGGAGGCGCTGGAGCGGGTCTGCTTGCTGACCTGGGTGGCCATGCCGGACGCCGATTCGCTGCAGATACTGTCCGTTACTGAAAAACTGTCGCGGGCTCGCTCCAGACGCTCTGTCTGACGCCCAAAGATGTCGGCCTCACGCTGCGCGCGAGCCGCCTCGGTCACCGCCGACACCTGTTTGTCACTGGCCTGCACGATAGCAGTACCTATCTGGGTTTCCGTTGTGAGGATCTCCGCCAACGTGGCATTGATGGTGGCCATTGCCGGTATCACCTGGAATTCAATCGGCGCACTGCCAGACACATAAACGGTATACGCGGCCGCAGGCTGGATCAGTACCAGGCTGACCGCCAGCGCGACCACTGTCACAGAGTATTTCATGATTTTTCTCGCTTAAAGGTGATAGCCGCGTTTGGCAATAAGCTCAGAGGCAAGGTGGCGCGTGACATTGCCGGCATCCACATCGCCGACCTGCTTTCGACGCAGTTCGATCAGCTTCTCTGCCGTGCCCTGCGGAAAAGCCTCAGCCAGAATGGTGCGCGCCGTTGACCCGCCAACCTGTTCGTACAACAACCGCCGGAGCGAACTGTCTATCGGTGAAGAGTTAAGCGCCCACAGTTCAAGGGGCCCCAGCGCGTTTTTCAATATCCGGGCCAACGTCCCCCCGCCCTTGATACGAAAAATGCCCAAGAACGGCACGCCACTCCCGTCCGGCGCTGGGCCTGTGCCGCAGCGCTGGAAGTTACGCAAGGTGACTTTCGGTACCTTGAAGCGCTCGACCAGCAGCGCTTCGTCATCCGGATCGACCTCCATCATGAACAATGAATTAGCCGAGCGAAGTATGGCCTCAGGGAAATCGCGCATATACTGGGAAGACAACACGGTGCGGACCCCGAATTTCCGTTGTTCACGATCCTGGGTTTCCAGCATGGGGAAAATAAACGGCACTTTCTTGGCGTTATGCAGTTCGTCATACCCCTTGGTCTTGACCTCTTGATCCAGCTGTTCCAACCGTTCGATATGTAATGCGTGATAACGCTTGTCGACTGCGGCAAGCAACGCATCACGGTACTGAGGCAGGACGAAATCACCGCCAGCCACCTGGCCAGCAAACAGGAACATGATCCCCGTTTTGAGATGCCCTGCCTTACTGTCATCCCCCATCACGTTATTGAGGTCAATCGCGATCACGCGTGTTCGAGGACTAATGACAAACCGCGTGCGCCCAGCCAACATTTTGAATTCACCCACCGCGTCTTTCATGCAGCGATACATATACTCCAGCAACTTTTCCTGACTACCATCTCGCTGCACTTTACCAAAGGCCCCCTGAATATCTTCATGATTCAAGATACCGGTCATGTCGGTCAGTTCCGGTACAGCCTGGAACTGGGCCAATTGAGCCTCTCGCACATAGCCTCCATCAAACAGCAGATCACGCACTTCGTACCATAGCGCTTTATCCCACCAGTCTGCGTCGAACCGTTCAAACAGCCCCAATTTATCCAATGCCGCATCAACACACTCCAATCCAGGAAGACCGCGGCTATAAGCCTGCGGGCTGACTTCCGCATTCGTGGTATAGGCTTTGCTGATGGCCCGTTCGAGGATTTGTCGGGTATCGCGGGCATTAGGGGGTTCGCCGGTGCTGGGATCGATACACATGGCGGTCAACATGCTGAGGATCCAGTTGCGTTCAGGCTCTATCGGATAACGCGCCCCCAACTGGATATCAAACAGGTTGCGGCAATGGGCCACACTATTCTGCAGAACAATACCCACCACCTCATCTTTCCGTTCCGGCGGTAAAGCATCACGCAGCAAGGCAATCTGGCCTTGCATTGAGAATCCCTTATCCACGCCGGCAAAAAATGGCAGGTTTTGCTGAGCGCTGGTGATTTGAATGTTACCAAGGGCGTTAAGTAACACTGACTTCCCCGTCCCTGGTGAACCGGACACCAGGTTGGTCAACTTGTTCTGCTTACTGGTGGCCAGCCCCACAGGATAAAGTTTGCCATCCAGCGTGGGGAACAAGGCGTTGCCATCGTCCTCCCAGGCAGATGCCGGCCGCGTCAACGGCGTCAGGTTCAGTGCTTCGGATAACGGGGGGTAGAGCGGGTTGGGGCCGCTGCCTTTGCTGGATGCCACCAGAGTGGAAACCCAGGCACGAACCGGATCGCCGAAAGTCTGCGTGACCTCACAGACGCCCCATGACTGGAAAGCCTGTGTCAGTAGCGTCAGATTACGGGTTACCGCCTGTGGACTGCCCCCCCAGGTCGCCGCCGTTATCGTCATCACACAGACCGGTTCATTTTTTTCAACCTGTGTCAGTGCCGCGATGGACTTCCAAATCGGCCGTAAGGTCGGCACGAACGCCATAAAGTCGAGCGTCCCTTTCTTGACACCCAGCGCAGCCATGCCGCCAGGCATCACATCCATCCGTACCCGCCAGGGCACCGCACGCGGCACCAATGCTTTGAGATGTGCAAATGTCTGAGGGGTTTGCGGCCCCAGGATCACCGACAACGTGCCATGCCACACACCGTTAATGCACAGCATATTGCCCTGCGGGTGAACATCCTGATTCATCAATTGGAAGTTCAGCCAGGGGGCCAGGAATGGCGTGTGATCATCTCCAGCGCGTGCGCCATGGGGCATAATGGGATCATCCGGCAACAATGGCTGCCAGTGCTCGGAGGTACCGGCACGATCCACTTGCTCACGCAATGCGTGCCCAACAGCATGCGCGTCAAGACGACTCAACAGCACGCCTTCGCCGTTATCTCTCAAGGCCGCCTCTATGCCACTGAGAAAGGCATCATGTCTGATTTTTTGCCCAACCATCTCAGCCAGCACAGGGTTTTGACCAAAACGCGCATCGGGGCTTTGCTGGATAAGCGCCTTGAGACGCTTGTTTTCGTCCATCAGTTCGTGGGCGGACAATGCCTTGCGTCCGGTGTAACACACCAGATAGCAGCGTTCTCGTGACACCCAGGGGCTGATCTTGGCCACCCGCTCATCCAGAATTTCCTTCAGCGCCATGCCGGTACGGCGAATGGACCGGTATTGAGGTGCCATAAGACGCCTGACTTCTTCTTCCCCACGGGAGGGATCATCCTCGTAAATCAGGCTGAATTTATGGCCATGTCGGCGATACACCGCATTCAGGGATTCGGTCATACGTTCGATGCGCCCCGCCCAGGAAAACGGGGCGTCAGAGGCGGCCATTTCATCGGTATCGCAAAAGCTGCCGGCGACGGCAAAGGCCGAGCAATAATCACCGTCGTCAGTCACCAGGATATAGGGGGCGGCCAGCTCGGGGTGGCGTATACGGTCGTCATCTGTCAGGCGGATCACCGTCTGCAGATCACAGTAGTCGGGTAAATCCCGCGACACGGCAAAGCGGGAAGTGGCAGTAATGATCTCTTCAATCCAGCGGATCGGGTTCGGCATACAAATCACTCCGGCGGTAGGTAGGGAAACACCAGGTCGTCAGGGCCTGCGCCGCTGTTTTACCCTCAGGCAACAACAGGGACAGGTCATCGAACACATCGGGGGGAAATACAGGTACGCAGCCAACCAATCGTTCTTGCAGGCGTGCCCGCTTGACGGGCGGCAGTCGCAGCATGGCTGCGGCAAACTCTCCCACTCGCGCCGTTCCCCATGCCCCTTCAACCTCCCGGGCATGGAGTATCATCCAGCGCCACACGCGTTTTCCCTCACGCTGCTGTGTTTGGGTGCCGGCAATCATCGCCAGCAAAGTCTGACGCTGCAGGTGAAGGGCGTTCGTCAGCGACACACCGGGAAGCCAGACCAGACGGGCATGGGCTGCGGTGGGGCTGTCGAGATGCCCGGAGAGGTAACATAAGGTGCATACGGCATGTGACTCATCAAATCCTGCGCGAGTCCCCTGCCATAGAGTGCGAATATGCAGGCCACAGCATCGACAACGTGTACCGTCCATCGGCTGCGGTACCGGTGTTTGGGGATCGCCACTGATATCCAGTGACAGTGGTGCTGGCGTTAACTGAGCGTCAATCATGACCATTTCTCCACGCTCAAGGGATACAGGGGGTGATACGTCGTTGTGCCATAGAATCACCCCATAAAAAACGCCCCGAAAATCCGGAGCGCATCTCATTAACCGACGTTGACCGGCGTCAATCCCACCTGGGTTTGCGCCCGTTTGATAATTTCCGGTACCACGATGAGGCAGACGCCAAACAGGATCGCCCCGATAATATGGGGGACTTTGATCTGTGGGTTATCCTTCTTGTTTTTCGCTGCAATCAGTCCCCCAATAACAAATACAGCACCCACAAATTGAGCAATAACTAGCGCTGACTTGAGTCCAGACTTGGCACCTTCTGCCGCACGCTCGCCCATATCAGCAAGATCGCCATCGGCCAGTGCCGTGACAGGAAGAACAGCTATAGCCCCAGATAAAAACGCCATAAATCGCTGACGTAACCACGTCTTCAGGAAATAAGCGCGCACAGAAAGTTTCAGCATCATGTCGTTTGGCATGATTGACTCCTTGAAAATGAAGATTGTTATTAATGAAGGTGAGAGTGCGCTTACGCGCGGATGAAACCCGGCAGGCTTACAGCATGCCAAGGGATTTTTGCAGGGCATCAAGCAGATAAGGACTGCAGACCATCATGATACCCAACGTAAATTTCAAGCTTCCGGTGGAAACGTCCTGACTGGCCGACAACCCCGTATGCCCATCTTTCAGTGACCGGCGCCAGGTCAACATCCCCTGCAGCGCAACATAAACGCCAAAGACGCGGATCAGAGTCAGCATGGCGTTCGCGGCATCGGCCGCCACACCAAAGGTGCCGACATCGACATAACTGATGGCGTCGAAGGTCGCCCCCTGCCACCCCACTTGCCGAGCGGCGGCACCGATCATCTGATCCAACCCCGCCAGCCCCCCGCACAACAGCAACCAGGCGATCACCTTTCCGCCGCCAGCCGCCTGACCGGGCGACTTGCGCGATGCACTGGCGTTATGGGCCAGAAATGTCACTGCGCCCACCACGGCAAACAACATGGCCAGCGCAAACCCCAGACGGGTGAACGCTCCCTGTACGTTATGCGCGAAATTGACCAGCAGCTGGATAGCATCGCTTCCATTAGGCATAACCCTTACCTCACTTCAGCACGCCAGCGCTGGTGCTGACTTCACGAGCCTGAGCATCAATACCGGTGATCGTCACCCGCCCCAGCCGATCGCCCGCTTTGACAGCCCAGGTTTTACCTTGCCAGTACACCCACGCCATGCCGTTTTGCACCGCATCAAGTCGCATGCCGACAAGTGCAGAACGAGAACGGGGCGCGACACGATCATTAACCTGCGACACCACGGCTGCTGGCTTTGCCTCAAGAACAGACAACCTGCTGAGCAGGTGGTTATTCTGTGCCTGCAGGTCCGTTAATTGCTGTTTCAG
>Ga0308156_1000745_pt1 | contig 52728 bp, 38 predicted proteins | sample PhyAR2_FD_201041 | JGI IMG/M metagenome (GOLD analysis project Ga0308156, IMG submission 201041) | Phyllosphere microbial communities from UC Gill Tract Community Farm, Albany, California, United States - DLSL A.R2 | ecosystem: Host-associated > Plants > Phyllosphere > Unclassified | place: USA... | reverse complement strand
TATTTGATAATTTTTGACCATGCTCTTTTTTATGCTATAGCGCCAAAGCGACGAATTGGCAATAAACCAGATATCATCCCCATTGGCAATTACCTGTTCGATATACACCTGCGGAATCAGATCAACCTGCGATATCACCTCACCAATGGTATCGTACCGATACATTCCCTTTCCTGTGCCGATCCATAGTATTCCTGGCTGCCCTTCGGTCAAAGTATTGATTACATTGTTGCCGATGTTATTAAAAGGATCATCTTTATTTTCGCAAAGCTTAAAATTGTAGCCGTCAAATCTGCACAGACCAGCACGCGTGCCAACCCACATAAAGCCTTTGCCATCCTGTAAGATGGAGCGAACAGCCTGATGAGGAAGTCCATCCTGCGTCTGGTAGTGCTTGAAATAATATTGGGCATGACAAACAACCACACTAAACTGCAGGATCAGCCAAACAAAAAAAGTAGAATAAGACATAATCTATGTTGGCAATCGGTTCTTTCAAATATAATCAAATGTACCAAAAAATGACAAGAGCACATGTGATGATATTGCGGACAGCCAATAGCCGTGTGAAACAAAAAATGGTACAGCGCAGTCTAAATCAAGAAAATGTTAGCTAAGTCTATTCACTTTGAGACAAAACGACAAAAGATTGAGCAAAAAAGGAATGAAATTTTGACTTCTTTTGAAGAATTTAACACCAATTATACATGACGATGAAAAGACCACTTCCATTATTGTTATTTATCCTACTATTATCTTTTGTGTTAAAGGGACAGACCGTAATACAAAATCCTTTACCAATCGCTTTCGGTGATCCTTTCGTCCTGACGGATTCCGATGGGAAATATTATATGTATGGCACCGGCGGCGATGTAGACAAAGGCTTTGGAGCCTATTCATCCACCAACCTGCAAGACTGGACTTTTGAGGGGCAGGTTTATCATCATGACAATAAAAACGGATGGGGAATAGATGCATTTTGGGCACCTGAAGTATACCGGCGAAATGGTCGTTACTATATGCTGTATAGCGCCCAATGGAAAGATAATCCGACGCGAGAACTTGAGAATTTCAGGATCGGTGTTGCCGTATCAGATAAGCCCGCGGGGCCATTTATCGACTGGTACGATCGGCCAATTTTTGATCCAGGCTATCCCATTATCGATGCCAATCTTTGGTTTGAAGATGGCCGGGTTTACCTCTATTATTCCAGATGTTGCTACAAACATCCGGTCGAAAGCGAGGTGGCCACCTGGGCAAAAAAGAAAGGCTGGTATGATAAGGTGGAAGAAAGCTGGGTATACGGCGTAGAAATTAAACCTGATTTTTCCGGTATCATTGGCGAGCCTAAATTACTGTTGCGTCCACCACTAACAATGGGCGTTTCGGACGATTGGGAGAGCAGATCGGTAACCAGCAGAGAAGTAAATCGGCGGTGGACAGAAGGCTCTTATCTCTTTAAAGAAGGCCACACGTATTATATGATGTATTCGGCGAATAATTTCGATGGCAAAAATTATGCAATCGGTTATGCCACTTCGAAAAGTCCATTAGGCCCATTTAAAAAAGCCTCAAACAATCCCATTTTACAAAAAAATGGGCTGGTAACAGGTACTGGTCACAATAGCATAGCCTATTCGCGGGATGGCAAGCAGCGGTATTGTGTCTATCACGGTCGCACCGAAGCAACGGGGCATCAACGACTGGTTTTTATAGACCCGATGGAAATTACCGCTGATGGCAAGCTTATCGTACATGGACCCACATTAAAAAAGTGATAACACAAAAAAGCGATGTATTCCTACACAGTAGAAATACATCGCTTATATAAAGACAAAATCTCTTATTAACTGGATTTAAAAACCATGCACCTATTAGATCAAAATGACTAAACCATTTTAAGTTTTTCAATTTCTTCAATAGAAAGACCTGTAATATCACTAACATCCGCTTTGTTATAGCCCTTCACTAGCATCTTTCGAGCAGATTCCAAAGCCTGTTTATGCTCTCCTTTCGCGAGCCCTTCAGCAAGACCTTCAGCAAGACCTTTTTCAAGACCTTTTTCAAGACCTTTTTCAAGACCTTCAGCAAGACCTTTAGCAAGACCTTTAGCAAGACCTTTAGCAAGACCTTTCTTAAGACCCATTGCTTCGCCAGACCGAATAGCTGAATTGTAAACGCTCTCTGCATCCCGCTTATGTTTTAAACTCGATTCGTATGACATCCGATCCTCCTCTGTTAATTTACCTATTTCTCCTATTTCAAAGATAAGGCCAAATATCCTTTTATCCAAAAAAGACGGTAATTTATCCATGGTACTCAAGTGTTTAAGTACATATAACCACTGATCCATGACTGATTGAAGCTCCCCGGGCTTTTTATTAAACATCGGCAAAGAAACGAGTTTATACCCCAGCTTATTATAAAAGATTTCATGCGTTGTCTTATCACATAATGCGACATCATAGAAATAAGGACGATCAGTCTTGCGTAAAAGAAAAGCCTCATCCTCCCCATGAAGTTTAAATTCTAAAACCCCTATAAAATAAATAACAGGTAAACAGTAATCATTACCCTTCTTCCCCTTTGACAATTGCTTATTAATCAAACGTGACGTATAATAGACAGCGCGATCCTTGAAATATTCCTGAAATAATTGCTGCATCTCTATAATAAATATCTCTCCATCTGTACCGATACAATGTAAATCAAAAACAACCCTTCGCATATCTTCTTGATCACCATCATACTCTATTGACTTATAAAATAAATCGGAAATTATTTTCTCACCTTCAAATAAGCTATTGAGGAATTCGATTAAAAGAATCTTATTTTCCTCTCGCCCGAAATAAAGCTTCCAACCAAAGTCAGTACGGGGATCAACATATTTACCGATCGATTTTAATCTTGCCATGATAATTTAAGTTTTTGGTTATCAATACAAATATAACAAAAAAAAACTAAAATATTTAGTAAATAAGTTTAATATATTACTTCCTTTATTTTGGCCATTCCAAAAAATGTTTTAAGTAGCTGCGCTCATTTCATTTACAGCCGAGCCAACAGTTCAGGACAGTTGATTAAAAAATTACCCCTATCATTACCCAACAAACCTGTTACAAAGCAATTCTTTAATGGAATATCGTCCACGCAAAATAGTGGATAATACGAACTTGTTCAGGTTTGCACGATAACCAATTAATCTGCCGTAAAACGCTTTTTAAAACCTATTATAAACAAGTTAAATGTATGAATTATCCATTTTTCAAAAAATCTTTGCTAAAGCGGAGTATCAAGCTTCTTTGCCCCCTGCTTGCGCTCTCACCAGCCCCGGTTTTTGCATTATCAACAACAAATTCGCCACTTCTGCTTTCCACAAAATTTGCCGGTGTTACCGGACGTGTGCTTGATCAAGACGGCAAGCCTGTCCACGGCGCAACTATTCTGGTCAAAGGCAGCAAAGCCGGCGTAAAAACAGGAGAAGATGGGGTATTCCATATCAACCTTCCTGCAGACAATACAGTTATTGTTGTGAGCTATGTGGGCTATAAAGTACAAGAAATAGACACGAAGGGCAAAACCAATATCACAATCCGGCTCGAATCCAATACCAGCATAGATGAGGTTGTCGTGGTCGGATACGGCACAAAAAAACGGCGCGAAGTCTTGGGTGCCGTAGCCTCTGTTGACCCAAAAGAAATCCAGGACATCCCGGCAGCCAATATTGCAGCAGCCCTACGCGACCGCGTCGCAGGATTGGGCGTAAGCGAGTCTTCGGGAAGGCCAGGCGCAGCAGTTACCCTCAATGTTCGTAATGCTTTCGCCTCAGACCAAGCCAAATTGCAAGGGGTAACCAATGAGCCACTGTATGTTATTGACGGTATTATTTCATCATCCGATGTCTTTGAAAACCTAGATGCGTCCATGGTAGAAAACATTTCAATTCTTAAAGACGCATCCGCAGCCATTTATGGGGCATCCGGAGCAAAAGGGGTTATCCTCGTCACCACCAAAAGAGGGCAGGTAGGAAAAACACAGCTCACCTACAACGGTTACCTCGGTATCTCAGACGCTACGGTAAAGCCAAAAATGCTTTCAGCCTATCAACACGCCAAATTACTGAACGAAACCTACGCACTCAATAATGTCCAACCCACAGAATTCTTTTCGGATGAAGACTTAGCCTATTTAAAAACAAATCCGTACAAAAGCTGGTATGATGAACTTTGGAAACCCTCTAAAATGGAACGCCATAACCTATCCATTTCCGGTGGAAGTGAAAAGATAACCTTCTTTGCAGGCGGAAGCTATCAAAAAGAAGACGGTAACTATGCAGGTATGAGCCAACAGAAATATTCATTCCGATCCGGCTTCAACACACAAATTATTGATGGTTTAAAAGCTGATATTGCCTTTAATGTAAATAATACAAAGACCAATAGCCAAAACAGCCTATCCGACGACCGCGATCAAAACTTCTATCAAACCCTGATTACGACGCCGCAATGGGTACCCATACAGATCGATGGCCTACCGGTAAACTTCAGTAACATCAATGCCAATAGCAATACCAATCCACTGGCAATTATCAACTCAGGCTACTACCAAAAACGCAGCAACGCAAATTATAACATTAACGCCTCCCTAAATTATGCGCCAGAATACCTCAAAGGATTCAGCGCCCGCATACAGATCTCCAATTCGGGAACATCTTCCAGTGGTCAAGAATACCTCCCGGCTTACGATCTATACGAGTTTGTACGCACAGGAAACAACAACAAGTTCTACACCAACACCGTAGACAAAGTGTTTCGTATGGACGGTAGCAAGACAAGAATTTTACCCTCCTTGGGTAAAGGGAATAGTTACCAGGGAAATATCGTATTACAATATGCAAATACTTTTGGAAAGCATAGCCTTGATCTCATGGTAGGTGCAGAACAGTCGGCTTCCAATGCAGAAGGATTATCCGCTTACTGGACCAATCAACAGCTGCTAAATTTAGATGAATATTGGGCATTCGACCAATCGACTTTCACGCGGTCCGACCGATCAATCACCGAAGCCGTCAAACGATCCTTCTTTGGACGGCTCAATTACGATTACAAGAAAAAGTATCTACTTGAAGTGATTACCCGTGTCGATGCCTCCTCCAATTTTGCGAAAGGTAATATCTGGGGGGTATTCCCCACAGTAGCGACTGGTTGGGTGGTCAGTGACGAAGAATTTTTTAAAGACCTCAATTATCTCAGCTACTTAAAACTAAGGGCTAACTATGGACTGGTAGGTGAAGACCGCGTGTTAGCGCGGCTATGGCAAGAACGGTTCAGTGTCGACCTCGTCAATACAGGCTATCTCTACGGTGAAACACCGGTCGCATCACTCAACCCAACCATTATTGCCAATCCCGATATCTCCTGGGAGAAACACCGTACCTTCAACTTCGGAATAGAATCCCGCTGGTTTGACAACAAACTGAGCTTTGGGTTCGAATACTATCTCCGAAACTCGTACGATGTATTTGACAAAGGTAACGACGAGAATTTTCCGATGTACGCCGGATTCAAAGCACCAGTCGTCAACTACCAGAAACGAAGAGGCTGGGGTACCGAATTTTCCTTGGGTTACCAAAACACCTTCTCCAACGGATTCAAACTTTCCACCAATATGAACTTTGGCTATTCGGCAAGTTACACGACCCAAATGTACTTCAACAAATTCCAGCTATGGGATTTCTCCTATCCAGACTGGAAGGTGGAAATGGGAACAGACTCCCGTAAATACAACAGTTCAAATTATGGACTGATCTATCAGGATATGTTACGTACACAACAGGAAGTGGATAATTTCTTGGCCAAGAACCCCAACTATACCATCGACGGCAAAGTACCACAGGTCGGCTGGACCGTATACGAAGACACCAATGGCGATGGCAAGATCACCGAAAAAGACCTAACCACCATGTTTGATAATACATCGCCGGTTTTTTCAACAGGGATCACCGTTGGCTTGGCTTATAAATCGTTCTCCTTAAACACCAATTTCAGGGCCGTATTTGGCGGAAAAGTATTCTATGAGTCCCAAGCCATGACCGCTCCTACTGCATTCGTGAATGTTCCAAGTTTTTGGGAAGACCATTGGTCGTTGGAAAACCCCAATGGAAAATTCCCACGATATGACGATGCTGCGATGATGAAAAAGTGGAATTCTACCTTCTGGGCAGAAGATGGTACAACCATCCGGATCAACAATATGGTGTTCAACTGGAGTGTCCCTAAAACCTTTACAGATAAGATCAATGTACGCTCGCTCAAGCTGATGCTGTCGGGTAATAACCTATGGACCATTGTCGCACCATTTAAACACCGCGACCCCTATTCCTCTTCATTGTACAATTATCCCACAATCCGTACGATTTCCTTTGGTTTAAACTTTGGTATTTAAAATTTTAAGACATGAAAAGACATTTTACATACATAATAGCCTTATTGGTGGCGTCGAGTACAGCCCTGATGACACAGAGCTGTAAAGATGATTTTTTTGAGCTCGTAGATCATGGTGGTCTGGACGCCCGCATTTGGGACAACGAAGGTGCCATTGAATACTATCTGGCTGGTACCTATAGCATGATCATGCCTACCCATCCGCATGAAGTCACAACAAACGATATGCAGATGCACTATGCCAGTGACGAAAACTACTTTTCGGGAACGAATGCAGCCAGCAAAAAAGTATTGGGTCTGAGTGGGGAAATCACACTTAATGATGTCAAATACATTGCCACCAAATACCAGGGTACCAATATTGGGGATAACCGCTACTTTGACATTGCACGCTGCAACAATGCGATCGCCTATATTCCAGCAGGAACCCTGCCACCAGAGGTCAAGAAGAAATTTTTAGGACAGTTTTATGCCCTACGCGCCATCGTATATTTTGAGCTTACACGGCTCTACGGTGGCGTGCCCCTTGTACTCGACCCTCAAAATCCAGACAAACTGGAGTTAAGTGGTCGGGTATCCGCAAAAGCATGCTTTACACAAATCGTCAGCGACTTGGATGCTGCAATGACGAATTTAGATGGTGTAACCTGGGACGATGGCACTGGCCGCGGTAAAATTACCAAAGCAGCAGCAGCAGCGCTGAAAGCCAAAGCGCTGCTATACTGGGCCAGTCCACAGTTTAATCCAACCGACAATGCAGCGCATCCCTACGAAGCACAACGTTGGCAAACTGCTTTTCAGGCAAGCAAAGAAGCCTATGAACTCTGTCAAGCTACTGGGCGGGCCTTAATGCCCAACTATAATGAAATCTTTTTAAAAGAAGGCATATCCAATACAGAAGCGGTACTACTTCGTTCCTATTCTGCCACATCACCTAAGCGTTACACTATTGTCGAACGCGCATCGCGCCCCGCCTCCGAAGGCGGAGCACCAGCAGATTATTATGTTCCGACCACCCTTTTGCTCAAAGCCTATCGCATGAAAGATGGCACACCCGCCAACGGGGATAACCTCCTGTATGATGATGCGCTTTTTTGGAAAAACAGAGATCCACGGTTCAAAAACACCATCGTCTATAACGGTGCAGACTGGCCATTGAGCGGCAAGACAGGACGAAAACAGTGGAACTACACCAATGCCGACGGAGAATCCTCCATAAAATCCTTTTATTGCAAAAAATTTGTCAATCCATCACTTTCATCTGCATCTGTGGGCATTTTCAATGACATAGGCGGCAATGGTATGGACTGGATTGAAATCCGATTTGCCGAAGTCATGATGAATTATGCTGAATCAGCAAATGAAACAGGCGATCTGGCGCTCGCGAAAGAACTGGTCCGTAGTATCCGGCAACGTGCCGGCATCGAACAGGGGAAATACGATTACGGTTTGTCTCTCGCTGCCAACAAAGAACAGATGCGCGATCTACTGATGAACGAACGGCAAATTGAATTCGCTTTTGAAGGAAAGCGCTATCACGACCTACGACGGACGCGTCGCATGCATACCCTCGAAGGAACGATCCAAACGTATCTGTTCGAAACCAAATCCGATGCTCTAAAGAAAATATTAGAAGCAAAGAACGCTGCCGGGATCATGCATCGCGAGCGTTTGGACATGAACAATAGAGATACCGTATTGAATTACTTCAAATATCCCTATAATTTACGCGCAGAAAGCGCAAATGGAGCCTTTGCTTTCCGTGATTATTATTATTTCTACCCACTACCAAATACCTTTATGAGCTCCTCTCCATTGCTCGAACAAACAATCGGTTATGAAGGCGGTACATTCGATCCACTAAACAACTAATTATGAAAAAGAAATATTTTTTGCTCCTTATCCTCTTCAGCATATTGCTTTCCTGCAAACGGGAAGGCGACAATATTTTCAATCAGTTTACGGATGTTAAAGTGACCCTGCACCAAGAAAATGAATTTAGTATTGGTACTTACAAGGATGTGGCTTCCGGAGACTCCATCTATGTCGATTTTACGATTAGCTCAGCTTCCAAAGACATGCATCAGGTATGGATCTTTTACAATGGCGCCGGTGCAGCGGCACTCAAAATCCCATTGGCAGACGGCGAAAAAAGAAGCTTCCGCTATGTCTATAAAATTAAGGCCGATAAGGTGGGTCTTACCACTTTTCGAATAATGGCGGTGGACAGCGAAGGCGTATTTATGGGCGATGGTTATACTTCAGTGACCTATAATGTGCTATCAGATTACGCCCATCTGAACAATCGCATACTCTATATGCCAGATAGCGCAGCGCAAAGCAGCGCTTGCTTTATTGACCTGATGGAAGGGAAAACATATACCTATGCTGAAGCCAAAGCGAATGCAGGAAAAATCGATCTGGGGATGTATCGCACCTATAAAGTAGAAGCCAATGGTGGCATTACCTATTCCTATAATATCTATTCGCTACAAGCCAGTCCAATTCCCTTTAAAGCTTTCGACTTTACGGATCTATCCGGAAAAGGCCGGGCAACCTATTTTTCCGGTATACAGACCAATCAGGCCACCACATTTCTAAACACCTTAACGTCTGGAACAGTTATTCGGAACAATGCAATTTCCCGCAAAACGACCAATCTTTCGTTAAATGATCTTAAAGTGGGCAGCATGTTCTACTTTAAGACACCAGACGAAAAATATGGTGTCGTTATCGTCAATGCTTTGAGCGGATATGACAACAATCGCTATCTAAACATCAGCATTAAACGTCAAAATTAATTTGTCCCTTTTATCCCTTTATAGTATGGGGTACCGCAGCTCTGCTGGTACCCCTAACATAATAACATTATTCAACTATAAATTACCCACCTATTTCGACCAAAAAAAGCGATGTATCCCTATAGCGTAGAAATACACCGCTCCTAACCCAAAGCATCTTAGTAACCAGGATTTTGCTTTAAGTTGGGATTCATCGATATCTGTTGTTGAGGTATCGGAAACACCGTTTTGTTTTCAGCAGTAGGCTTATGATCCCACCACGTTGCGGTATGAAATTTACCAAAACGGATTAAATCACGTCTTCTGAACCCCTCAAAAATAAACTCACGCCCACGCTCCGCCAAAAGCTCATCTAACGTCAGCGTACTCGTATTGTATTGTGCTGCCGCCCAGTCGGCATCAGCAAATGCCCGTTTTTTGCACCTATTAATCAAGTCAACTGCATCTTGTGAAGCCGTACCGCCGCTTTTGCGCATCAGCGCTTCAGCTTTCGCAAAATAAATCCAGCTCAAGCGATACACATTCCAATCGGTATTGTTATAATTTTCATTAACAGGTATAACAACACCGTTAACATTCCCTTCGACGTTATTTCCAATTTTATATTTGTTAAATCGGATTCCACTGTTTTCTTCACCGTCACTCATGGTAGACGATGTACCCCCCGATTTTGCCCGACGAATATAATCCACAAAGACAAGCTGTTCACCTTTATACTCTTCCGATCCTTCAACAATTTTACCGTCCACAAATTTCACCATCGGACCACTTAAAAACCATTCCTTTTTCCGTAGATCATTTGCTGCATACTGACCGAAAACACCGGGTACCAGCACAATTCCATTATTTCCATTTCTGCCACCGCCATAGATTTCACTCTGCACAAAATGATAGAATTCACTTGGAAAACCCGCCGAAAAATCCGCTTTTTTATAATCGTAAGCGATAGAAAAAATGGTTTCCTTGGAGAGATCATTCGTCGGAACATAAGCGTCCTTAATATTCGGATCTAATTCCATGGCACCATTCAAACCACCCCCGTCACCCGATATCAGCTTATCAGCTGCCGCGATACAGTCATCCCATCTCGGCTGTCCATACCACTTCTCAGCATTTAAATATAATTCGACAAGCATCGCGTACCCTGTAGCCTGCGACACCCGACCCAACATCGCACGCGATAATTTTGGGGCTAAGTCAATATTATCTCGAATTTCTTTCTCAATAAATTCAAACACTTCTTTGGTAGAAGAGGGCTCCGGAAGGGGTTCTTCAGCAGTGGTCGGCGCTTTTGTGGTTATCGGAATATTTCCGAAAAGATCCATCAGCTTCAGGTAGTGCAATGCGCGTAAAAGCTTAAGCTCGGCAATGTATTGATTCTTTTCTTCCGTTGTAATCCCCATACTGGCCACATCAGATTTTTCGAGAATATCGATGGGGCTATTACATAAGCCTACCCCCCAGTACATCAGTACCCAGGCTTGATTCAACCCACCTTCATCTACTGTCCAGGTATGGTAATGCAGGCGCTTCCATTTGCCATTATCTTCTCCATGCCGTCCTTTAGTTGGCCAGGCCAATTGGTCGGCCGATAATTCTGCCGGACGCCACCAGCCATCCTGCCCCGAGGGCGATATCCAAGCGTTGGCATGGGTATACGGTCGCAATACAGCAGATATTACTTCATTCTTATTTGCATAAAAATCTTCTGCAACAATAACATCGTAAGCATTTTCATCCAATTTTGTACAACTCGACGCACTTACGACGCACGCCAGCATTAAAATTTTAACAATATTTTTCATAGGAATTAGAAACTAAAATTTACACCAAACAAAAGCGACCGCGTATTTGGATAAGGACCACGGCTGTCAATCCCCAAGCGTTGCCCATTCACTTCATTCCCCAAACCAGTATCCAATACGAAATCCGGATCGTTGCCCGAGTAACCGGTTATCGTCGCCAGGTTTTGTACAGTCACGTAAGCGCGCAAGTTATTTACCCAGCTGTCATTTTTTAATTTAAATCGATACCCCAAGGTGACTTCGTCAATTTTTAAGTGACTTCCACTTTCGAGGTAGTAGTCCGAATACATATAGGTATCGTCGATGTCTTTGTATTTGGTGAAAGCATCTCTTAACAGGTTGCCCGACCACACTTTATTACCATACGAAAGCGCAGTCGTATTTAAGATGTCATAATCAAATTTCCCACGCATAAACACCCTGAGGTCAAAGTTTTTATAGGAAAAGTTATTTGTCCACGAAAGGTAATATTTGGGTACAGCATTTCCGATCACCGATAAATCCGAAGCGTTGAGATCATCCCGCGAATTATTGATCTGATCATTTCTTACCGCCTCACCATTTCGGTTATAAAAAAGCCATTTCCCATCCGCATCAAATCCGGCAAATCGTTTACCGAAAAACTCGCCGATGCGATGTCCTTCATAGGTGGTAAATGCATTGCCGAGGGCACCTGCTCCGCCAATGTCCCCAAACTCCTTATATTTGACCGTAAAAATATCATTCGAATAACTTTCCATTACATTCTTTAATGTACTCGCTGTAAAGTCCATATTCCATTTGAAATTTTCACGTTCAATGGCACGATAGCTGAGCGCCAGTTCAATACCTTTGGAAGAAAGCGTACCTACATTGGAATAGACATTCTCTCGTATATAAGGTGGTTGAGGGGTCGTGTACGTATCCAACAGGTCAACGGTTTTACGCTGAAAAACATCAATCGAACCCGAAAGTTTGTTGCTGAATAACGTGAAATCGACACCGATATTCGTCTCCTTTTTTGTCTCCCAACGCAAGTTAGGGTTGGGGTTACGATCAGGACCGTAGGTTTCCCGGTAGGCTCCGTCGGGGTATAGGTATTTTCCGCCGCCCCCTAATGTCAATCGGGAAGCATTGTTGGAAAACCCTGTATTTCCCGTTTCTCCATAACCCGCACGAAGCTTCAAATTGTTGATAAAATCAACATCCTGCATAAAATCTTCATTGCTGATATTCCAGCCTACAGATACGGCAGGAAAACTCCCCCACTTATTGTTTGCACCAAATTTAGAAGAACCTTCTCGTCTAAGGATAAACTGAGCCATATACTTATCGGAATACGTATAATTTACCCGTCCAAAAAAAGCAATCAACGTATTGTCATTCTTGTAGCTGTCCATATTGGCACGACCATCGCGTAATGCTTGCCCTTCCGAGAGGTTATCCTCATGAAAACGATCATTTATAAAACCCCTATTATCTGCACTCTGCCCCTCATCTTTCTCATAACGATAACTATAACCAGCTAATGCCGTTATGCTATGCTTCTCAGCAACGGTTGTGTTGTATTGGAGTGTGGGCTCAAACGCATACCGCTCATTCAGCAAATTCGATTTCGAAGCATAGCCGCCACCCGGATAATCCTCATCTTCCATAGACGCTTCACTGTTCAAAGCCCGATAGGCACCATCGATATAAGAGTTGCGTTGCACCGATCCAAACACACTGGCTTTAAGTCCCTCGATGATGGTAAGATCCGCCTTTCCATCCAGGGAAGAGGTCTGTTGCTTCCGGTAACTGGTTTCTGTAAATAAGCGCGCAAATTCATTTGTACTTGTGCGGTCGTAACGATACGACCCATCGTCATTAAAATTTGATAAAGTAGGATTTTTAGTGGCCTCACTCTCCCAGCCGCCCCCGCCCAACAGATTCGCATTGTTGGTATTCGTCGCAATGTTCATCAATACATTCAATCGGTCATTCAAACCTTTCTGATTGATACTGGCGCGCACCGTATATTCCTTCCGCGAATTTTCCTTGGCGATACCTTCCAGATTTCTGAAATTTACACTACCACGATACGTGGTCGATTCATTGCCACCAGACAGGGATAGATTGTGATTTTGTGAAAAATTATCCTTGTTGATCAAATCTTCAAAAAAGTCTGTCGAATGGCCAAAATCCGGCTGGTTTAATTCCCCCGATGCAATTTTGTCCCTAAATTCCTGTGGGGTCAAAAAATCAGGTCTATTGTATACAAATTCCTTCCGAAAATAATTAGAATAGTTAAAGACCGATTTTCCCGGCTTCCCTCGCTTGGTCGTAATCAATATGACACCTGCGTTGGCACTGGTACCGTAGATCGCCGCGCCCGAACCATCTTTCAAAACATCCACAGACTCGATATCATCCTGTTGGAGCAGATCGGGATTTCCGCCAGGTATTCCATCGATTACAAATAAAGGACTCGCACTTCCGGTCACAGAAATTGCTCCGCGCAATTGCGTCGCCACGCCTGAATTTGGGTTCGAACCGCTTCTAGACACCTGTAAACCAGCCACCTTACCCTGTATAAGGTCTAAGGGATTTCGCGCACCACTTTGACGAAATTGGTCGGCGCTCACGTGCGCAACAGAGGAAGTGACCTCCTTTAACCTTTGTGTACCGTATCCGACAACGACCACTTCATCCAATTGACTCTGATCAGCCTCCAATTGAATCGAAACACTGCTGTCCTCCACAAACGCTTCTTTGGTTTTGTAGCCGATCGATGTCGCCACCAGTACTTGCCCCGCCTTCGCATCCAGCGTGAAATTTCCCGATGCGTCAGACTGTGTACTTTTAGCAGTTCCTTTGACGGTGATCGTTACACCTGCAATTGGCTTTCCATTGCTGTCCAGCACTTTACCTGTTAATTGTTGTTGGTTAGTTTGCGTCTCCTTCCGGAAACGGCTCTCCAAAATGGCTCTCGGAGCTGATTGTGCGTGAGTGATCGTACCTGCGAGCACAATCAGTGAGAAAAACAACCTGGATTTCCCAGTCAAGCGCACCATTGTCTTTAAATCAACATTGCTCATGTCTAATAATTGTTGGTTTTAAAACGTTTTAGCTTTTAGCCAAAATCGCATCTTGTTTAATAGTTAGCATTATATATAAATAGTTCGTTGGAATAACTCAGGCACATCTGCGCCGCCTGTTTTGCAGGTTTACAACAATGAATTAAACAAATCTCAAAAGCATTTCGTTTGGCAAAATCGGTTTTGCATGAAAAATTTAATAGAAAAAAGCAGTCTACATCAGTACATAAAAAAGGGAGTCCAATACAAGACTCCCTTACTGCACCCTTTTTACTAGGCCGCCAAATCCTCATGATCAACGTCTCAATCTTCTCTTTATCAAAGCCTAATCTTTCTTACTACTGACGCCACATCTTTCTTGATATCCAGCGCTCTTGGCTGTTTCTTAATCGTATTGAAATACAACCGATACAGGCAAATGATCCGATGCATATTGACCGGTCAGCGCAACGGATGAAACCAAGGTATAGCTACTGGCGGCCTGAGCATTAAATAAAACAAAATCAATGGCTTTCGTCGGTGTCTTAACCGGGAATGAAAGCGGACAGCTGCTCATACAAGACAAAGTAAACCGCTCTTTAAGTTTGAGCATTTCGCTGCTCGACGGTATTGCATTATAGTCTCCCCCTACAAAAAGCGCCTTGTTTAACGAAGTGCTCAGCTGGTTCAAAAATTCAGCCTGTGCGGTCCTGTTAGGCACATTCAGATCCAGATGCGTCGATGCAAATTCAATGCTTTTGCCATCGGGCAGAGTCACCGTGGCCACAGCAATACTGCGTTGTTCGCCCGCTGTCGGCATGGGCAGCAACTCCCGCCGCTTGTTGGTCATCGGATACTTACTTAAAATAGCCACACCATATTCACCACCATTATAATCAATGGACTTCGAAAAATGATATTCCATTCCCAGTAGCTTTGCCAGCTCCGCAGCCTGATTCACTTTACCCGAACGTGCCACATTGACATCCACTTCCTGAAGTGCAACAACTTCCGCTCCACTGCTTTTTATCACCGCAGCAATATTAGCCAGATTGACCACCTCCGAATTTTCAGGTGCCCCATGGTGAATATTGTACGTCATGGTGACCAACTTTTTCTTTGCAGGGGGCGTAAGATCTATTTTCTCATCCCCACTGCAGCTCATTAAATTTAACAGGGCCATCGCCCCAAGAATTATTTTTTTCATGGTATAATTTATTTAGGAAGTTTTAATTTGAACTCTGCAGTCATTGGCAGAAAGTTATTGGCCGATTTAGAAAAAGGGCCATATTTAGCGAGTTGGAGCTTATCGTCCGTATTCTTAAAGGTGATATAGTCAAATACACCTGTGGGTTTATCTTTTGGTGCATTCCAGGGGCACCCAGTACCTAAACACGCAAAGGTAAAGCTGCCCTTAAGATAAGATAGTACAGGACCATTGGCCGACTCCTGTTCATTGAGATTACCGACCAAAATCACGGGTTGCATCAATTTCTCCGTCGCATTGAGCAAGTCAACGACTTGAAGCGCCCGGTTATTGGCAACCGATGGATCCAGCTCAGTGCCCGCAAAATACAGTGCATGCCCTTCCTCCACCTCCACTTTAACCATCACCATACTCCGAAGCTCGGCCGTACTCCCCTCCTCACGACTCAACAATTGGCTATATTTCTCCTTCACCGGAAATTTGGACAACACGGCATTCCCAAATCCCCCCGTCTGGTAATCTATATTTTTCTTGAAATAGGATACCATACCCAATGCTTTCCCGATGGCAGCTGGACGATCTACTTTCCCCGCCCGGGTCGTCGCACTATCCACCTGCCGCAAAAACAATAGGTCAGGATCATATTCTTTAATCAGATCCAACATAGCATCAAAGTTCGCAACGGTTGTACCCACATTCATATTGAGCGACATCACTTTTAAACTTTTGGTAGCTGTATCATCGGGCTCCTGAGGTTGCTCCGGCTCTTTCGCTGGCAGCAAATTCCAATCACCCGGACTATAAGTCTTGCGGCATCCCTGCAAACCCACGATAGCCTGCAGTAGGAGCAAGCCCAACAAAACGATCTTTATTTTCTTTTTCATCAGTATGAAATATTAATAATTTGGATTTTGCACCATATTGCGATTTGCAATGATCTCAGCCTCTGGAATAGGCCACAGGCCCTCGCGATTTCTTTTGTACGTACGGCTCTGTACACGCACAAGTTCTCCCGTTTTAGGGTTTGTGGCTCCAAAGACCTCACCGTTCATTACAGCTTCATCGATTCCCCAACGGCGGATATCGAAATAACGGCCTCCTTCAAAAGCAAGTTCCGCCTGACGCTCCCGACGGATGAGCTCGCGCATTTTTGCCTGCGTGCCGTATATCCCACTGTTAACCGCAGGCATCGCGGCCCTTGCCCGCACTTCATTGATCGCAGCAAGCGTTTCAGCATTGCTCCACTGCCCCGTCTCTATCATTGCCTCCGCATAGTTGAGCAATATTTCAGCATAGCGTATGATCATAAAATCAAGACTTCCGCTCTTAGCCTGACGATCTCTGGCATCAATATATTTCTTTATCCAATACCCTGTGGCAGTAGATTTCGTTTCACCGATTTTATCTGTCGGATTATAAAAAGGATCAAGGGTATATTGGTTCTGAAATTTATCGTTCGGTGAAAAAACCGACGCTGCCAACCGTGGATCCCTGTTGTTTTTATAATTTGGATTACGCTGATAGATCAGCACCGAGTCACGTCCAAGCTCCTGGATGGTCTTGCCCTGTTTGGTTTCAAAATTATTGACTACCGTATTCGTGGGCGACAGATAAGTTTCGCCCCCGATACCAAAAGGAGCAAAAGATGTCCAGGCATTCGCGCAGCCATTTTCTTTAAAAAATATCCGTTCATCATTCAGTTCACCCGCGTAGCTAAAGAGCTCCGAATAACTGTCATTTTTATTTGTCGTACTGATCCAGAGTTTATATACTTTGGAGTCGATCACCTGCTTTGCCGAAGCCTTCGCAAGTTCAAAATCTTTATAGTACAATCCCAGTCGCGACAGCAGCGATAGGCAAACACCGCTTGTCATCCGCCACCGATCAGCATTTACATAACTTGCCGGCAGCTTGGCAGCACAGTCCTTCAATTCGGCTACAATAAAATCGTATACCTCTTTTTGAGCGGTTCGAGAAGACTGATTTTCCGTCGGCGTCAAAGACTGGGTCAATAAGGGGATATCACCAAACACCAACATCAATTCCATGTGATAATACGCTCTCAATGCCCTAGCCTCCAGCTTCATCCTTTCTTTCAGTTCGGCATCAATATAAGCCCCGTCTATGTTTTCCAAAAACCTGTTGGCCCGGCGGATACACGTATAATCATCTGCCCATAAGCTATTCGACACCCCCCAGCGGCTAGAGGCCAGGCCGCGGGTGAAACCGTCGTAATCACCTTTAAAGTCACCGCGCTGTACGGCTTCGTCCGTAAGTCCAGCATAATACATGATGTTCCGCCCAGAACTGCCCCCCGGTATTCCCGCATAAACAGTTCCCAAGGCATTATACCCATCTGTTTCTGTATTCCACCACTGCTCGTCCGATACACCGTCCGGACTGTCGATCGTCAGGAATTTTTCACATGAGCTAGTTGACAGGACCACCACAAGTAGGCTCAGTAATTTTATCTTAGTTTTTATTGTATTCATGTTTATTAGAAATTAGCCGTTAACCCAACAGAAAATATACGCATCATACCATAGGTCCACGATCCCCCTTGCGACTCCGGATCAGCCATTTTCAATTTGGTAAAGAGAAAAGGATTTTGCGTATTGATGTAAAAGCGCGCATTTTTAATTCCGTATTTATTGAGGTAGGCGCTATTCAATCGGTACCCAGCCTGAATAAATTTGACACGGAGGTACTTCGCATTAAACAACCAAAAGTCACTGCGCAGCACGTTATTTGCCGGATTTGCCAGCAAACGAGGATAGATGGCATCCTGGTTATTTTCGCGCCAGGTATTCGCCGCCCGATAGGTTGTTGGGATACCACCCGAGGCACTCAAATTCAGCGGATGCCATAAGTAGCCGGCAGATTTACCCCCGAGATTCGCCGAATAATCGTGGTTACCTGCCCCCTGCAACAAAAACTCAAAATCGAAGTTCTTGTAACTGAAACTTACATTACTAAAATAATTGATCCTCGGCGTAGGGTCGCCGATCACTTTTTGGTCGCTCTCGTCAATCATACCGTCGCCATTAAGGTCAACATACTTGATATCGCCCGGGCCTTCGCCCGCGAGCGCCGGAACCAATGCTGTTTTTTTATCAGCAGCAAAATCAGCATATTGCAAAATACCATCCGTTACATAACCATAATGACTCTTTATAGCATACCCCACCTCATTCGTCGAGATACCCGAATAGTACGGACCACCCAATAGTTCAGTAATCTTATTCTTATTGTAAGAGATGCCCGGTCTTATCGAAAAACTAAAGTCATCGCCGAGCTTATCGTTATAATTCAGCGACAGTTCCATTCCGGTATTGCTCACCTTACCGGCATTCAAAGGAGCCGAACCAATAGCGCCGGAAGGTGCCACAGTAGGTTTCAGAAGCACATCCTTCGTTTTTTTGTCGTAATAATCAAAGGTCAAAGAAAGTTTATTTTTGAAAACCGACAGATCCAAGCCCACATCCAGGATATTCACCTTTTCCCAGGTAATGTTTGGATTACCCCATACAGACTCTGTTCCATTGGTCGCATTGATAAGATTTTGGTACAGATATAAACCAATATTCTCATTGCCCAACTGTCCATACGAAGCCCTCAGCTTCAGATTACTGATCGCATCCACATTAAAAAAGGCTTCATTATGTAGGTTCCATCCCAATGCGATGGACGGGAAATAACCATATTTCTTTCCAGGGCCAAATTTGGAAGAACCATCTGCACGAAAGGATAGTTCGGCAAGATAGCGGTTGTCGTACGAATAATTTGCTTTCGCGTAGCTCGACACCAACGACGATTCTTTCCAATAACCCTCATTAAATTTTTCAACAGAAAATCCACCCATCGCAAAGAGATTATGCTTTTTGAACGTCTTGTTGTAATCCAACGCGCCGCTCAAATAATAATAGGTATTTCTGGTCTCCGAATATGCATTCCGCTGTACCGCCCAGGTCTGTACCAACTGTTTGGTATAATAATCGAAGAAATAGAAATTATCCCGGTTTTGCTTATAAACATCACTGTTGAGCCTATAGCTAAACTGCCCCCGCAAGTTTAAATTGTCAGTAATAGACCATTTTGGCTGTAGATTGATTGTTGCCTGATCATATTGATACCCAATGGTACCGCCAACCTCTTCATAAGCCAGTGGGTTGACAATATCCGCATACCGACCATAGATGGTTGGCCATCCCTCCTCTTGTGGATATTTGGGCAGTACCGTAGGCGGCAGCCGATAAAGGTCGTCCAAGATTCTGCTGCCTCCATTATCGATGGTTCGGTTTGGGTACAAGGTATTCCGTCTGATACCCAAAACATCCAGATTAATCAAAAACCGCTTCGAAAGTGATACGGAGGTATTCGCACGGATATTAAAGCGATCCATCTTGTTGAGCGGCAACATCCCTTTCTGGTACATGTAATTGCCCGTTACCGCAAATCGCGCCACATCATTTCCACCGCTCACAGCTAAAGAATGGGAGGTTAGCGGACTATAATCATCGATAACAATATCCGTCCAATTGGTATTCGGATAATTGATGGGATCTTCCCCAGATTCGGTTTTGCTAATCTGCTCATCCGTATACAATATTTGCCCTCCGGAGGCCACCTGCGCATAGTTATACATACGCATGTAAGTAGGCGCATCCACAAATTCAGGGAGGATTGTCGGCGATTGCTGACCGTAGTAACCATCGTAGAGCACATTGATCTGCCCCGCTTTTCCGCGTTTGGTCGTCACCAAAATAACGCCGTTCGCTGCCCTGGCACCATATATAGCTGCTGCAGCCGCATCTTTTAATATGGTTACACTCTCCACCGTTACCGGATCGATATGATTCATATCCATGGGTACGCCGTCGACAAGCACTAGCGGGTCCGAATTATTTAACGTCGAAATACCCCGTATTTTAATACTGGCCGCATCACCCCCCGGCAGGCCTGAGCCTTGCTGAACGGTAAGTCCTGTAACACCGCCCTGCAGCGACTGCGAAAGATTGGTAATAGGTTTTCCTTCGATATTGGATTTAATATCCAATGAGGCGACAGAACTGGCTATATGTTTTCGCTGCATTTCCGTCATCCCCACGACCACCACCTCATCCAGATCCGAGACATTTTCCTTAAGCGATACCGTAAGGTTCGCTTCGGTCTTATTCACCAGCACCTCTTTGCTCAAGAAGCCAACTGCCGAAAACGACAACCTGCTCCCTTTAGCTATCGTGATCGAATAATAGCCTTCATCGTCCGAAACCGACGTGGCCATCCCGCCCTTTTCAGCTACCGTAACACCCGAAAGAGGAACAGGAGGTTCAGCCGTATTAAAAATGCGCCCTTTGACCGTTACTTTTTCCTGGAAAACAACCGGTCTGCTGATTGGCTGACTGCGGGCAGTCAGGTCGGGTATTACAGTGATTTGCCCAGCCCCCTGTGTAATCGTCAAATTAAATTTCCGGAGCACCTGCCTTAGCGCTGGCACCAGCTCCTCTTTGTCAATATCGACGTTTATCCGTTTGTCGGCCAATAAATTTTCAGGGTAAAGCAGCGCAATATCAGTCTGTTTTTGAACAGATTGCAGAAAATGCTTCAAGGGTACATTTTTCATTTTGAGCGTTATTCGCTGGGGAAACGCGAGTGCACTGACAGAAAGTAAAACTCCTGTAATGGCAAGGGATCCTATCTTCATATTATACCTAATTTTAGGTGACAATAATTGTCTAGAGGAGAGATTTTGTCCCACCTGTTTTTTTTTCATAATTTTGATGAAATTAAATTTTTAGAAACGTTTAATTTAAACGGATAAAGGGGACCGCAATTCCTCTTTATCCAATTTTATGGTTAGTAATCAATTGTTTTTTATCCACACCTCCTTTTCTACTTGTGTTATCCTAAAGTTTCTCAGCGCATATATCGTACTTAGCGAAGTCAGTATATCAACATCCAGATTGATCCTGCCAGAATAGACTGTTGCATTTTCCAGCACCGATGGGTCAGCATGAATGCGTACATTATAAATACGTTCCAATTTTTTGATCAGATCTTTCGTAGACAGACGGTCTAGTACAAGCTGCTTTTTAGTCCATAAAATTTCATTCCCTTCCGCTTTACTATCCACGATGACTTTCTGCCGTTGCAGATCATATGTAATCAATTGACCTGGCACCATGGTGATGTCTTTGAAATGCGGACTGCTCAGTTCGACCTTGCCCGTAATTAATTCAATAGCCATTTTTTTATCCTCTTCATACGACGATAGATTAAAGCTGGTGCCCAAAACTTTTACGGATGCGTTTTTTGTTCTAACGATAAACGTTGTACCCGTATGAGCGACATCAAAATACCCTTCGCCATTGAGGTATACTTCGCGGGGTTTGCCCAGCATATCTGGACTGTAGGTGAGGTATGAACCTGCATTGAGCCATACCTTGGAGTGGTCTGGCAACGTAAACTCCTGCCTTTTTCCGTAAGGAACAAATAGGGTATGGTATTGAGGTGTAGCTGCTTTAGGCTCAGGCCCCATCAAGTCGAGTATGTCAGATGAACCCTTTACGTTCAAAAATGAAATCGCATGGCTTTCGGTATTCGGATCAACAGAAATAAGCTGGAGGCTATCTTTGTGTGTATTCAACGTTTGGCTGATGGATGCTATCCTTTCGATATCTAGCGTCGGCTCTATTGCTGCATCCTTTGGAAAGAACAGCTTGAAGCAGACTAACAGGCACGCCACAGCTGCGAGCGGCCCAACATAGAATAGCAACCTACGCGTACGTTTTTTGGCAGTACTGCGGACAATCCGCTCAAAGAGCTTTGCCTTATCTTCTTTCGACAGGCCCTGCTCTGGCGTGAGGTTGAATATGTGCTTAAATTTTTCCTTCTTGGTTTTCACAAACTATGCTTTTATAACTATAGAGCATAATTTTCAAAAACATAGACTAAAATCTATTAAAAAAAATATAAAAAATAGTAAAAAGTTCAATGGGCTTCAATTCCACTTTTAATTGCTTGATTGCCCGAAAGGTCAATGTCCTGCAGGTCTCCACATTTACCCCCATCATCTGCGCAATCTCGTCGTAGGAAAAATCGAGGTAATAGCGCAAAAAAAGTACTTCCCGCTGCCGCTTCGGCAATGCATCTACCTTTTCTTTGATTACTTTCACGACACCGGCTTCCACCTCATCGTTGATGAGATCAAGTTCGTGGCTATTCGTCCAATACATGTCTTCCGAAAGCGAGTCGATAGCCACAGTCTCCACCTTCAGCCGCAGCAGCTTCCGCCGCAACGCCGCGAAAAGATAATATTTCACCTGAACGTCCTTCGCTATTTTTGGATTATCAAATAAGTGCACAAAAAGGTCGTGGATACAATCCAACACGGTATCCTTATCATAATGATACTGCTTACCATAGCTGTACAAATCATCGATATAAGTATCGTAGATTTCCTCAAATGAACTTCGGTTACCCTGTATAAATCCAATCCAAGACATAAAAGCTGGTAGAAATTTTTCGCTAATTTCCTCTTTTTAATATTAATCTTACATGAAATAATGGTTATGTTATCACTTAGGTCTATTTCATCAAGACAAGAGCTGGAAAACCCTCATGGCAAGTATAACAAATTTAAAATCAATAATCAAACTAAAAATAAGCCCGACCGAGTGTCCGCTTCTTATCCAGATTTAAGCCCTTACTTTTATAATACCGCATCAAAAAATTGTTTATGCATTTTTTTTCGTACCTTAACCCATTACAAATTTTCAAATGAAAACACTAGGCAAAAAGATCAGGTTGCTCAGGCAACAAAAAGGTTGGACGCAACAAGATGTAGCAAAGAAATTAGACGTTTCAATTCCTGCATTTTCAAAAATGGAAACAGGGATTACAGATCTTAACCTCTCTCGGTTAAATCAAATCGCCAAGATATTTAATTTGACATTGGTGCAGCTGATATCCAATTCGGAGACAGACGACGTTAAAGATTACACCAAAGAAATAAGATTCCTGAACGAAAAGCTACAACAAAAAGGCGATGAGGTTATCCAGCTCCGCAAAAAAATCATTGCGCTCTATGAGCAATTAGAAAAAGATAATCCAAGGCCATAAGCTCCGGTAACGGAAGTCAACAGTCCTCTACAGCCAGCCTATCCACATTTTACAGCATAGCATACTGTCGGCAGAAAACTATTGCCCGCAATAGGAAGTATTAAGCCGAAAAGTTGTAAATTTGACAGCTGGCTTCAGATTTAAACCGCATAGGATCTGACCGTTGAAAAGTTTACTATGGATATTACTGCAGAAAATAAGCTATTGATTTCGTTTTCCCATGGCGACGAACAAGCTTTTTTTGCCTTATATGATCAGTATAGCCATGCCCTATTTTCCACTATTTTTCGAATGGTCAAAGATCGGCAGGTCAGTGAAGAGCTCGTGCAGGATGTATTTCTAAAAGTCTGGCAAAAAAGATCGACCATTGACCCCACTCGAAGTTTTAAATCCTGGATTTTTACAATTGCTAAAAATGATGTGATCTCCTGGTATAGAAAATTAGCGAAGGAAGCCGCGATGCAGGAAAATTTATACCAGCATTTTGAGCAGCTCTATCTAATGGAAAAAGAGGTTGATATCGAAGAAAAACAATCCGCATTATTAGAAAAAGCGCTCAACACCCTAAGTGAGCGTAGAAGAGAAATATTTGTGCTATGCAAAATAGAGCAGAAAAGCTACGAAGAGGTTGCTAAGCAATTGCATATTTCTGTATCCACCGTGAGTAATGCCATGGTCAAATCCAACCAACATATCCGCCAATTTGTGCAAGACCATTATGAAGAGATTTTAGCAATTCTTGTCACATTCTATTTTTTTTAAAAAAAACACCACAACGATAGTGTTTTTGCTAATAAGTTGCGTATTAACTTATAGATATGGCAAAAAAAATAGACAATATTTACAAGAACTATCTAGATGGAAGTATCAATCGTGTCGACCTCGATAGACTGCTCCACTATTTTGAACGTGCCAGCGACGAAGAGCTCGAACAGCTCACTTCTTTGGCCTCGATCGATATTGACGAACATCAAATCGATCCACCTTTTGCGTCCCATATCGCCCGTATTAAAGAAAGATTGGAAGATAGGCTAAATCAATCAGAAGGATTAAACCAAACGAACAAACAACCGCTTCGTTTAAGATACAAACAGCAGTGGTGGGCCGCCGCTTCCATTCTACTGGTTGCCGGATTGGCCACCTGGTTTTACCTCGCACAGCGCGTGGCACCTTCCGATATTGCTGCACCATCAGCACCTACCTTATATGTTAAAGATAAGTCTGGCAAAGAAATCGCCATTTTACCAAAAACAGATTCGGCTTGGCAGATCGGCGAAATCGCATTTGCTCGTATCGACAGCCAAACGGTTAAAGTCACCGCAACAGGAAAAACCCCAAGTCTGCAAACCATCTATACCCCCAATTCCGACTTTAGGATTATTTTGGAAGATGGCACCAAGATTACGATGAATGCAGCATCTACCCTCACCTTTCAGGTTCCTTTTGATGCTGTCAAAAGAGAAGTTTCTCTAGAAGGAGAAGGCTATTTCGATGTAGCTCACCAGGCACAAAGACCATTTACTGTACACGCTGGAGCCACAAACGTCGAAGTGCTGGGCACCGTTTTCAACGTACGAAATTATGCGAGTGACGGACAGGTCACCACCTCCCTGCTGTCCGGCCGGATCGCGTTGAGCAAATCCGGAACGGCTCAGCGCATTGTGCTTCATCCCGGGGAAACAGCCATCACCGACCACAATGGCATACATCGGGAACAGGTCGCGCCAAAGCAAGCTACCGCCTGGACCGCAGGCTACTTTGACTACCGCGATCAGTCGCTCCGGGTCATCCTCGCTGATTTGTCCAGATGGTATGGTGTCGAAGTCGATACCATCACACTACCTACCGATCAATCGATCTATATGAAGGTCCGAAAAAATATACCGTTACAGGAAATGTTGAACCTCTTAAACGAAGCAAGCGGCCTCCATTTTCAATTGGACAATAAAAAAATCACCTTAAAAACTACGTATAAAAAATAAAAACTAAATTTTACATTAACCTACATCTACCATGTCCTACCTAACCCCAAAGCGACCGGTATTTTTGCGGAAATACTTGAGTTTGGTCGCTGGAATTGCCCTGATGAGCATGATTGATCCCTACGAACTACATGCTCAACAGGTTCAATTAAATTTTAAAAATGCCGAGGTCAAAGAAGTGATTACAAGCCTATCGGATCGCTACGGCTACGAATTTGTTTTTGACGGCAACCTGTTAAAATCAGCCCGTCCGATCAGTGTCAACCTTAAACTCTCGAGCGTTGAGGACGCGTTGTCCATTTTGTTTAAGGATCAACCCTTCAGTTACCGTCTGGAAAACAAGCGCATCATCCTTTATCGCAAAGCGGCATCCACCACTGGTCAGCTTGTACGCGGTAAAGTAATCGACAGTTTGGGCCATACTATTCCCGGCGTGTCTATTCATAATCTACAGGATAATAGCCAGACGATGAGTTCCGGAGATGGCGATTTTGAACTGAATGTTGCCAGCTCCGCCGACATCCAGCTGTCCTTTAGCCATGTGTCTTTTAATGAAAAGGTCATGCGCTTCAGTCCAGAGCAAATGGCGCGGCCTGTGCGGGTCATGCTGAGCGCAAAAGAGTCTATGCTCAACGAAATTATGATCACAGGATATCAGCGCATCAGCAAAGAGCGTAGCCCTGGAGCATATACCATGGTCAACAATGACCAGTTAAACAAACAGATCAACGTCGACTTAGTTTCTGCGCTCGAAGGCCAGGTGGCCGGATTGACCTATATCAAAAACCCAACACGTTCTGATGCAGACAAGCCCATCCTTCGTGGTATCGGTACCTACTCCAATAGTGTCACTACCAATCCGCTTATCGTTGTGGACGACTTACCCACCGAGTTCACCCTGAGCGACATCAACCCCTATGACGTCGAGTCCGTTACCGTACTCAAAGACGCAACGGCAGCATCCATCTATGGCGCCCGCGCAGCCAATGGCGTCATAGTCGTCACCACAAAAAGAGGCAAAGGCCAAGGAGTTGCCGTCAACTTCAATGTCGATCAGTTCATCACGCAAAAACCGGATATCGCCAAGATGCATTACGCCAGCACATCCGATCTGATCGACTATGAAATCGATGTCTACAACAAAGAACGATCGCGCTATGCGAATACCGAATCTTTGTTCAATTACTATGGAAGGTTGGGTAGTGGAAGTTTAAAATATTATTCGCCACTGTACGATCTATTCCGCAAAGAATCTACCGGGGCCATTAGCCAGCAAGAACGCGATGCGACGATCAATACCTGGCGCAACAACGATTATATTAAAGAATTTACCGACAATATCTGGCAGAATGAATCACGCCAACGGTATAACGCCAGCATTTCACAAAATTCCACCAAAAGCAACACCTTTGTTTCGTTTAACTACGATAAAGGACAGGGCCAGGTGCTCCATGAGAAGAATGAGAAATTCAACCTGTATTTGAAATCCAGCTACAACATCACCAAATGGTTAAATGCGACAGTGGGACTGAACGGTACCTACGGTGTCAACAAACAAACCGATGGTGTCTACAATGATCTGTTTTTACAGCCACGGTATACACGCATCAAAGATGAAGATGGCAACCTCGTGTATGCGCCTTACGTTGACCTTTCCAGTTCCGTCGGCCCCGGATCGGCCATTAACGGCGAGACAGCACAACAGATTGCTGCAAACCCAAATTTAAAAAGTACCGCCTTTAATGTGCTTGAAGCCCTAGGCGAAGGCATCGAGAGCAACAAGAATCTAAGTCTTCGCGCATTTACAGCGTTGCGGGCCACCATTTATAAAGGACTCTCGTTTCAAACACAGTTTTCCTATGAATTGGGGCAAACTTCCCGTGAAAGCTTCTACGACGAAGATAACTACATGATGCGTGTTGCCTCAAACGCAATGGTCAGCTACAATGCAGCGACGGGAGTATACACCAAAAACCTGCCAGCAGGAGGCCGTTACTATCAATTCGAATCCAAACGGTACAACTATACGTTCCGGAATCAATTTAATTATGACAATACCTTTGGCCAATATGGTCAGCATCAGCTAACCGCCCTGGCCGGCTTCGAGATGCGTCAGTCGCATACACCGCGCCCGATCCAACAATTGCTTGTGGGGTACAATCCCGTCACATTGACCTCCACCACCATCGACTGGGCCACATTGAGTAAAACCGGTATATCGAGTTATATCTATGGGGGCAATGTCCGCTTGGGCGACTTAAATGGCGGTGCACAAAAAGAAACTTTACACCGCTATACCTCGCTGTATGCCAATGCCGGTTATACCTATAACAACAGATACAACCTTACGGGAAGCATACGCGTCGATCAGGCCGATCTCTTTGGGGTAGATCCAAAGTTTAGATACCGCCCATTATGGTCTGTCGGAGCAGGATGGAATGTCAGCAACGAAGACTTTATGAAAAACAGCGACTGGCTAAACTCGCTCAAGCTGCGCGCAACGTACGGCATTACCGGCAACGTCGACCAGGAAAGTTCCAGCTATGGTACGGCCACCTGGAAATCGGATAAGCTGTTTCCCTACCTGCAGTATCTCGAACAAAAATCGTTGCCCAATCCCATGTTGCGCTGGGAGAAAACAGCAACGACAAACTTCGGTGTAGATTTTTCAATTTTAGACAACCGCCTGTCCGCGACTATCGATGCCTATAATCGCTACAGCTCCGATTTGTTGATCAGTGCTATACTCGACCCAACCGTCGGAGCCAATTCACGTGTTATCAACAATGGGGCCTTACGCAACAGAGGGATCGAGTTTAACATCAATGGCGTGTGGCTCAAAAAGAAAGATTTAACAGCAAGCACCCAACTGGTATTCTCCTTCAACAAAAACAAGGTCGAAAAAGTAAATGGATTAACATCGACCGCGCAGTCCTATGTTGGTTCACCCAGTAATTACTTTTTTGAAGGAAATAGCTACAATTCCATCATGGCCTATCGCTATGCCGGCATGGTGAATGGTTATCCCTATTTTCTGGATCAAAACGGCGAATCCAATATTGTTTTTGATGAAAATGGCACCCCTACAAAGATCAATGATATCAATTCACCCGATGCATTGGTCAACTTAGGGACACTGTTTCCAAAATATACAGGATCCATCAATCAGCGTCTGCGCTATAAAGCTTTTGATCTTTCGGCGATGTTTGTCTTCTCCGGTGGACATAAATTGCGCAAAGATGCCATTGACTTCGCAAGCGATAAACTGACCAACGCAGGTTTGGTAAACCGCTGGGCAGAAGGGGCCGATAACGACTATCCCCGGTTACTGGTCGACTATCCAGACAAATTACGTACCTATGCGGGAAACTTATCTACCCTATGGCGCTATAGCGATCAGCAAATTGTGTCGGCAGATTACATCAAACTGCGAAACATAGCCGTAGGCTATCAATTGCCTAAGCAATTGGCCCATAAAGCCGGGATGCAAAACGTCAGATTGACGGCGCAGGTCAACAATTTATGGACATGGAGCGCTGCCGGCAATGATATCGATCCAGAATCCTATTCGCTCAATAGTGGCACACGCAATTTGCCGCTGGCCAAATCATTCCTGATGGGACTTGCATTAACTTTTTAACCCGAATCTACGATGACTATAAAAACCATAATGGCGGCATGTGCGACTCTGGTAGCCTTTACCGCCTGCAATAAATACCTCGACATTACACCAAAAGGATCCCAATTGGTAAGCACTACGCAAGATTATTACGATCTGGTGGCCTATCCCAATAGAGGCTACCCCGTCAATAATTTTCAGTACCTGGTCGATGACCAATACCTCAAAGAATCCAATGTGATCGGTTTGACGCCGAACATCAATACCATCAACTTTTTGTTTCAGGAAAAGGAAGACAGGGTCAGTCAAATCAACTCATCGAGCTTTTACAACCAGTGCTACAAATACATTGCACAGTGGAACATGATTATTTCTTTGGTCGACGAGAGTACCGGTGATAGCCAATTGAAAACCCTGGCCAAAGCCGAGGCCAAGATGTTTCGGGCATTTGATTATTTCCACCTCATCAATGTGTACGCCAAGGCCTATGATGCCAGCACAGCAGCGCAGGACGGCGGTGTCTGCATCATGGACAAATATGACCTGGAAGCCAAACCAGCCAAAGCAACCGTACAGCAGGTATACGATTTTATCCAAAAGGATATTGACGACGCTATACCCCATCTGCAGGAAAAACCCACCAATCCCTATCACCCATCGCTGGCCTTTGCCTATGCATTGAAAGCCAAGGTGCACCTTTTTAAAAGGGAGATTGCCGAAGCACAGGCGGCTGCCGAAAAAGCCATGCAGCTGAATGGACAGCTCATTGACCTGGTGCAGTACGAAAAATTAGGCGGACCAAGCAAGACGCCTATCATCGCCGAAAATAATCCCGAAGTATTGAGCTACATGTATATCAACGGGTACACCGAAATGAACTTTGGGTACAGCTACATGCTGAGCCCCGAGCTGACGAGTATGTTCGATAAAGAAGACAAGCGCTTTAGCCTATTCTATACCAAGACCAATGCCAGCTTTCTGGATATCGGCGCCGGAGCAAGTTACTACAATGTCAGGTACACCGCATTTTTCTTCCCTACCGTAGGATTAAAAACACCGGAAATCTACCTGATGCTGGCCGAATGTTACGCCCGTCAAGATCAATATGCCAAAGCCATCAGCCTATTGAACACCTTACGCAAAACCCGTATCGAAGGCGAGAAGGCGATCCTGCCGGTTCCGACAACACGAAAAGAAGTGATGGAATTGGTCATTAACGAACGTCGTCGGGAATTGCCTATTGGGTATCACCGTTTCTTTGACCTGAAACGCTTAAATCTCGAAAAAGAATATGCCAAGACACTCGTCCGTGTCTTCCCGATTGTCAATAAGACGGTCGAGCAAAAGACCTATACGCTGGCGCCAAACTCCAGGATGTACATCATTCCATTTCCATTGGATGCCATGAAGTTAAACCCAAACTTACGGTTAAATACAGACGAAGCCGTACCGTTTTAATAGATGCTATAACAAACACATGAAAAACAAAATTATCTTTAGTACCCTCGCCCTGCTTTTGTCTGGCGGTATAGTCCAAGCGCAGCAACCCGTGGAAAAGAAAGCCGATAAAACGGCTAGTAAGACCGATACGAAGACAGCGGCCAAAACAGATACCCTGAAAACAAAAAATGACCTCTATGAGGCCTACAGTAAAATTTTAAATAAAAAAAGAATTTCCCGTTCAGGCGTTTTTAACGTCATCGAATCCGAAAAGAAGTGGTACCTGGAAATACCCGACAGCATATTGAACCGTTATTTTCTGACCGTAACACGTCTGGTGTCGGCACCACAGGGATTTACGATGTATGGTGGCGAAAAGCTGAATGAGCAGACACTTTACTTCGAAAAAGGACTGGGCGACCGTATCCAGCTGCGGGCAGCAATTTACAAACAGGACGCGCCCGAAAACGATGCCATTCGTACGGCATTGATCCAGTCGCAGGAAGATCCCATTATCGCTATCTTGGATATCAAAGGACTACAAGCAGGGGGCAACAGTTATTTGGTGGAGGTGACCGACCTATTCCGAAAAGACAACGCCGCACTTTCCTTTGACAGCAGAATAAAAAGCGAAAATAAGCTATCCTCCTTGGCAGACGACCGTTCTTTCATTACCGATATGAAGGTATTCCCCATCAATCTGGAAGTAAAGACCACCAAAACCTACAGCTCCACCTCAGGTACGCCCGCAGCAACCGCAACGGGTTCATTGACCTTTACCACCAACACCTCCATGGTTCTGCTGCCCAAAGTACCGATGAACAAACGGATTTACGATGACCGCGTAGGATATTTTGCCAACAAGTATATTCTGTTCACCGACAAAGACCAACGGTCTAAAGCCCTGAATTTTATACAGCGCTACCGTCTCGAGCCCAAAGCGAAAGATCTAAAACGCTACTTAAAAGGCGAACTGGTAGAGCCTCAGCAGCAGATCGTCTATTATATCGATCCGGCGACCCCAAAAAAATGGCGCCCGTATCTGATTGCCGGCATCAACGACTGGAACCAGGCATTCGAACAAGCCGGATTCAAAAACGCCATTGTAGGCAAAGAATGGCCTGAGCAAGATACCACCATGAGCCTTGAGGATGCCCGATTCTCTGTGATCCGGTACTTTGCCTCCGAAAAAGCGAATGCTTATGGGCCACGCATATCCGACCCCAGAAGTGGCGAGATTATCGAAGCCCATGTAGGCTGGTATCACAATGTCATGAAACTTGTTCAGCAATGGTTTATGGTGCAAGTGGGCCCATTGAACAAGGCAGCACAAAAAATGCAGTTGGATGACGAAGTGATGGGGCAGCTGATCCGCTTTGTGTCGTCGCACGAAGTAGGGCATAGTTTGGGCCTTCGTCACAATATGGGCGCCAGTAGCCAAACGCCCGTAGAAAAATTGCGCGACAAGAAGTGGGTAGAAAAAAATGGCCATACCGTATCCATCATGGACTATGCACGGTTCAATTACGTGGCACAGCCCGAAGACGGTGTGGGGCTAGCCGGCATCTATCCCCGTATCGGCAGCTACGATAAATGGGCCATCCAATGGGGGTACCAATATCTACCCCAATTTTCGAGCGGCGAAGACGAGCAACTCTACCTCAGCAAACAGGTGACCGATAGCCTGACGGCCAATCCCAAGCTGTGGTTTGGCGGCGAAGGGAACGACGAAGACCCACGCGGCCAAAAAGAAGATCTTGGTGACGATGCCATACTGGCTAGCCGATATGGAATCAAAAATCTAAAGCGAGTGGTTTCCAATTTGGTCGAATGGACCAATGAACCCGGCGACGATTACAGCAACCTAAAGGATATGCATAAAGCCGTGCGGGCACAGTTCGACCGTTACCTGTACCATGTCTTAAAAAATATAGGCAGTCAGCAGATTACAAAAAAAGTACGTGGCCAAGCTGGCCCCGTCTATGCGGCCATCCCCAGAGAAAAGGTCAAATCGGCCATGCAGTATGTCAATGACAATGTATTTACTCCACCCCTATGGTTATATCCCCAAGACATTCAGGATTTGATCGGCAAAGATGCCAACAAGGAAATCGTCGAGCAGCACGAACAGATGCTGAACATGTTGATGAGTCCCGGCATGCTCTATAATGTCTACATGAAGTCTATCGCCAGTACAAATCCCTACGGCCTCAACGAATATCTGAATGATATTGGCGGAGCGGTATGGACCCTGCCCCTGGAAGACAGCCGTGTGGCCGTATTTAAACGCGCACAACAACGCTATTTTCTTGAAAAAGTCAATCAACTTATCAATCCCAAAATCGCACAAGGATCCGATATCATTTCACAAGCACAGCGCAGCGATGTACAGCTGTATGTCCGAAATTATCTGAGCACTCTCGTACCGGCAATTAATCAACTTGTCGCAAAACAAAAAGATCCATTAAATAAACAACACCTCGAGCTGATGTTGCTCGAAATTAAACGCATTCAAAATCAAAGCTTACTCGAGCGCTCATCAGCCATTTAAAACAAAATAAACGCATGAAAAATAAACTAAAAGGAATTTACATCACCTGCTTGATCAGTATTCTCATGATTTCCTGTCAATCCAGCCACGGGCAAGATGTCGCACAGGCACAACGCGACCGATTGTTTAAAAGCTATATGGAGGTAAAAAAGGACATCCAGGATGAAAATTTTGCCAGCGGCAAAGCACATGCCGTTCAGTTGGAAAAAGAAGTTCAGAACTTTCGGCTGAAAGGATTGCAGCTCGACGACATGATGCGTCTAAAGAAGGTAAGCCAAACCATGAAGGCCGATGCAGCCGGCCTGAAAGCCGCACAAGATCTAACCGCCATGAAAGCGACTTTTTCTGCCGTTACGCAATCCCTCTTTACCATTATGGAGACGATGAAATGTACCGACGAGGCCGTCTACCTACAATACTGTCCGATGGAAAAAGGGTATTGGTTAAGCTACGACAAGACGATAGAAAATCCGTACGCAGCCTCGATGCGCAATTGTGGCCAAGTGGTCAAGGGAATGGCAACAGCCGATTATCCCGAGCCCGTTGCCTGCCATTAATTATCGCTCAAAATCTATCCAAAATATCTATAAGAGGCTATCTAGATAGCCTCTTTCTTTTTGATGTCCGTACATTTCCAACCGCTACTTCCAACCAACATTTTCCCTTTTATCAAAACAGACGCTAAAGCGTCACAAACTTGGCTGATAATTTCTTTCGGCATGTTATTTAATTGTGGCCGTTTTTTTGTTATATTTAGAAACACGACAATCTACTGTCATATATACCCATAAATTTGTATGCGAAGTGTAGCGATCGAACAATCTGATTTTGACCGGGCAGTTTTTGACCTTGTACCTCTTCCCATGTGGATCTATGATCTGGATACATTGCATTTTCTTGCAGTAAATAAAGAAGCCATCCATCATTACGGGTATAGCGAGGAAGAGTTTAAGCAGATGACGATCAAAGATATTCGCCCGCGAGAAGACATTCCAAAATTGGAGGAAGCAGTAGAAAGAACCAAGAATCGACGTACAAAGTTTAAGAAAAGTATATTTAGACACCAAAAACGCGACGGCAGCATCATGTATGTCCAGATTAAGGGCAACACCATCGATTTCAAGGGCAAAAAAGCGGAAATCGTTACCGCCACTGATTTAACGGAGCTCTATGAAAAAGAGCGAAATTTAACCAAGGCTTATGAAGAGCTTTCCTTCAGCGAGCGAAGATATCGGTCATTGATTGAAAATGGCCGCGATCTGGTTGCCATCATTGGCCTGGAAGGCAACTATAAATATGTAGCCCCGACCTCGAGTACCGTTTTGGGGATTGAGCCCGACGCATTCTTAGGCAAAAATGCATTTGATTTTATCTATGAAGAAGATGCCCCCCACGTCAAGGAGCAGCTTGGCAAAATAACAGAGTCGAAGTCTGTTAGTATAAATGCGTATCGATTTCCTGATGCAAACGGCGATCTGCGCTGGTTTAAAACGGAATTATCCAACCACCTCAATACACCGCTGATTGAAGGGATTATCGCCACCACACACGAGGTTACCGCCGAAATAAAAGAGAAAATCGTTAATGATCTTTTTACCGAACTGATGTCAACATTTTCAAAGTCTATATCGTTGGTATCCTCGCTCGATCAGGCCCTTCAGCAGCTTGTACTGCTCCCCAAAATACGCATGAGCGAAATATGGTTAGTTGCGCCAGACCACAGTGAGTTACACCTCGTCTCGAGATCAGTACAGCAGCGTAAGTTCGACCTCTTTTACCAACAGACACAGGGCTTTACCTCCTGTACAGAAGGATCGGATTTGGCAGGCCGTGTCTGGAAAGAAAAAAAGGTGCTTGTTTGGGATAATCTCAGCGAAAATCAGCATTTCCTACGCGCTGAAGCCGCCCAGATGGTGGGCCTTTCCACAGGCATTGGTCTACCGATCATGTACGGCGATGAATTTCTGGGCTGCATCGTATGTTTTTCCACAACTTCGCCAGCCGTCCTTGCGGAGAAAATCACTTTGTTGACCCATATAAGTGAAAAGCTTGGCCCACTTGTCAAACAGAAAGTGACAGAAGAAGAATATCGTAACGTATTTAATATATCTTCAGATCCACTTTGTATTGTTGGTTTTGACGGCTATATCAAGAAATGTAATACCGCTTTTGATCTTCTAATGGGGTATCAAAAGCCCTATCTGTACACTACAGCAATTTTTGAGCTCATTTATCCCGATGATCAGGCACGTGCAGCTGAAGCGCTATCATTATTAATAAGCGGACAACTGACCGAACGTTTTTCAGGCCGGTTTTTAACGGCTCAGGGCGAAGTCAAATGGTTACAATGGTCCGCTACTATCGCAGCGGAATCCAAAACAATTGTAGCCGTAGGGAAGGATATTACCAAACAAAAGCTTGCAGAACAAGCGTTACAAACGGCTTATGAACAGTTAAAGACCGCACAAAAAATCGCTAAGTTAGGCTATTGGTTTAGACCCATAGATTCAGATATATCCGAATGGAGTGAGGAGGTATACACGATTTATGACTGTTCACCTGACACCTTTATTCCAACGACAGAAAATGTAAAACAGACCTTGCCGCCTAAACATGGGCATCTGATGGAGAGTAATGCCTTATTTCATCTTGAGCCCGGAACGACCAAAAGCTTTGAGCACGAAATCATTACCCTTTCGGGAAAGTTGAAATGGGTGCATCAAGAAGTGAGATTGGTTTCAGATGAGCAGGGGAATACCGTTAAAATTGAGGGCACAATACAAGACATTACGGCTTCCCGTCAGGCAATGGATCAAATCAAGAAACAGAACGACACCCTTCATGAAATAGCCTGGATGCAGTCTCACATCATCCGCGCTCCACTGATACGTATCATGAGCTTAATTTACCTTTCAAGGGAATTAGACGGGGGTGGAAAATCTACGCCCGAAATTATGGATCTGATTATGGATTCCGCAAAAGAATTAGATGAAGTGATTGCGCAAATCACCGTTAAAACAAACCTTATTCATCACGAACATGGAACAGATACTACTGATAGATGACGACGCTGTTATCAATTTTATACATGAAAAAATCATTTCGAGTGTCTATCCCGATGCGGCTGTTGTTATTTTAGAAAATGGACAGAAGGCGGTTGATTATATCCAAAAAAATCAGCAAAACTCTTATCTCGTGTTTTTGGATATCAATATGCCCATTATGGATGGCTGGGAATTTCTGGAAGCGATGCAAGATTACCCCAACAAGGAAAACTTAAATATACATATGCTAACTTCTTCGGTAGATTTAAGAGACCGAAGCCGAGCGGAAGACAACAGCATGGTGCGCTCTTTTCTTCCAAAACCCTTAACAAAGGACGTTTTAAGATCGATACCCTTTGGAGAGGAGCCGGCATAAGTAAAAAAATTATTTGACTCAAGGACTATTAATGAAAATCCCTTCCTCGTATCGCTTGCCTATTATTGGCATAGCCAATTTCTACGTTTTCTACTTTCGGGCAATAGCATCCGGTGCCTCCCCGTCCTTTTTACAAGATACAAAAAGCTCAAATACAAGCATAAATGCCAGGATTATTTTTATAGGTTTCATGATAAGGTATAGTTTACATAAATGCAATGTAGTTGCAAATATAAAATAAAAGCAATATAGTTGCAATAGTAAATACATCAAATCTTCTCAAAATATCCTCATATTGTCTCAACAGGCAATACCTATCCTTTCTATGCTGTACATTTAGGGTTCAAATCACACCAATTATATGCAGTATCTTGAATTTAAACATAACTATGTTATCTGGAGTCCGAAAAGCATCTTGACCATGCTACAAAGATCGCGTCTCTCCCTTTCAGCGTAAACAACCAATACTTATTAATAAACATTAGCACATGAATTTTAAAATGAACAGTTTTAAAGTGGCTACTAAATTATTGCTATTCAGCAGCAGTTTATTTGCTGGAGCCGCTTACGCATTGCCCCCTGCCTCCTATGTTCAGCAGTCCCAAACCACAGTCAAGGGCAGTGTAAAGGACGAGCAGGGCAACCCCATTGTTGGTGCCACTGTCACCATCAAGGGTAGCACCATCAGCACCTCCACCGACGCCAATGGTGGATTTACACTCACCAATGTGGAGAAAAATGCCATTCTTACTATCCGCATGATCGGCTTTACCACTAGGGAAATTGCCTATAATGGCTCTTCCAGTGTAAATGTGCAATTGCTGTCAGACACCCAGCAGCTTGAGGAGGCTGTCGTGGTGGGTTACGGTACACTCGACAAAAAAGAATTGACCAGTGCCGTATCGAGCATCAAGCAGAAAGACATGGTCGCGGGGGCTGTATCACCGCTCTTGGCGATTCAGGGAAAAGTACCCGGACTCAGTGTACTTTCCAACAACGGCACGGATCCCAATGCAGGTATCTCTTTGCAATTGCGCGGTGTCAATTCGGTCAATGCCTCACAGGGTCCCCTGGTGGTTATTGACGGTGTTCCCGGGGGCGACATCAACTCCGTTGCGAAAGAAGATATTGAAACCATCAACGTACTTCGGGATGCCTCCGCGGCAGCGATCTATGGCACCCGGGCTTCCGGTGGTGTCATCCTGATCACCACCAAAAGACCTCAGGTCGGCAAGGCGCAAGTGAATTTTACGTCCGAATACTTTGTCGAAACCATCCGCAAACGTCCACAGGTATTATCGGCAGAGAAATTTGTCGAATATGGTCTCGGTGAAGACCTCGGACACCGTACAGACTGGTATGATGAAGTTACCAATCACAATCCATTCAGCCATCGGCAGGTCGCCAACATCAGTGGTGGTTCCGAAAATGCCAATGTTTATACCACCTTTACCAAACGCGACGCCAAAGGCATGGCGATCACGTCCAAACGGGAAGAAATTGGTGGGCGGATCAACAGCGCATTTAAATTTTTCGACGGCTTCGCCGAGTTGAGCACCAATGTAAGTTACAATCAGGTACAAGCTTTCGGTTCCAATCGCGATATCTTCAACAACAATGACATTTTTAATATGGCCTTGGTGCTCAATCCTACCCAAACGCCTTACGATGCCAACGATGTGAGCGGGTACAACGTATTGGAAGGTGGATATGACACCTGGAATCCTGTCGCTGAGGCGCGCCTGCGCAGCGATGAAAAGCAGTTCAAATACCTGTTGGCCAATGCGACCTTAAAATTGAACCTCACAGAACACCTGACCACCAGTGCGACCATCGGTGTAAAAAACAACAGCGAACATGGCAACTATTATCGATCAGCGCAACATCGCATTTCGCGGGAAAATAATGTGGACGGATTTGCCAAGCAATATTACAGCCGGTTCAATGACCGCATCTTTGAGTGGACTGCCAATTACACCAACCGATGGGCCGAACATTCTTTAAATGCAGTAGCAGGCTACAGCTACCAAGATTTTAATGGGCAAGGATTTTCTGCCGAAAACTCAAATTTCCCCGTGGATGGTATTGCCGATAACGACATGGGTACAGGAACCTATCTACCAGACGGTCGGGCAGGTCTTGGATCCTGGAAAAACCCATGGGTCAAACTTGCCGCTTTCTTTGGCCGTGTCAACTACTCCTATCTGGATCGCTATATCCTGACCGCAACGGCGCGGTACGAAGGATCCAGCAAATTTGCCCCTAAAAACAGATGGGGCTTCTTCCCTGGACTTTCCGCAGGCTGGCGTATTTCACAGGAGTCCTTCCTTAAAGATGTTAATTTTATCAACGACCTAAAACTCCGTGCAGGCTATGGCGAAACGGGCAATGAAGGCTTTGATGCAAAAGTGGCCACACGGATGTATAGTGCCGACACCTGGTTTCTACAGGATGGTAAATGGTTTAGGACATACGGTGTGATGCACAACCAAAATCCAGATATCAAATGGGAGGTCAAAAAAGAATACAACCTCGGCTTGGACTTTTCCGTACTGAACAATCGCTTAAGTGGCCGTTTTGATATCTACAAACGTAAGATCGATGATCTGATTTTCGACATCAGCGTATCCCAGCCTCCAGCAATCCACGATCGAACAACCATGAATGTGGGTAGCATGCAAAATACGGGGTACGAATTTGAACTGAACTTCAAAGCCGTAGACAACGAAAATTTCAGTTATACAACAAGCCTAGTGGGTTCGCATAATAAAAGCAGGCTCAACACCTTATGGGGTAGCCAAACCTTTACAGACCGGAAGGACTTCCCGGCTCCCGGCTCACCAGGATCGGCGGTGCGGTTATATCCCGGCGAGGACATTGGCCGCTTCTTCCTCTGGAAATTTGCAGGATTTACCGACGACGGTTATTGGAAACTATACGATAAAGATGGTCATGCATTTGACGTGCGCGACCGGAATAAAACAGTAGGCGATAAGTCATTTGTCGGCAATGCGATTCCAACACTACAGCTTTCCTGGAACAACCAGTTCAGCTATAAAAACTGGGATGCTAGTATCTATATGCGCAGCTGGATCGGGCACGATGTGTTCAATATGATCAACATGTACTACAGCCTACCCAATGTAAAAGGACAGAATGTCCTGGAAGAAGCCTACGACAAACATAAAAACATCAAAGGAGAAAAAGAGCTGAGCGACTACTGGTTAGAGAAAGGTACCTTTCTCAAGGTTGACGCACTCAATATCGGTTACCGCTTTAACCAAAATTGGATCAAGCCCTTAAAATCCATGCGGGTATATGCCACCGCACGCGACCTCTTTGTGTTTACAAACTACACGGGGCTAGATCCGGAAGTCAATATCAATGGTCTTGAACCGGGTTTCGAAGAGCGCAATGTCTATCCCAAGACACGGACTTTTATGATGGGTTTACAAGTAAATTTTTAAAGCTAGCAGGACAAACATGAAAAAATATATTTCCATAGCCACCTTATCCGTAGCCTTACTGCTATCCGGATGCACCAAATTGGATCAAGAATTCTATAGTTCGGTCACACCGGACACCTTCTTCAAAAGTGAAAAAGACATCAAAGCCGCCTTATTTAGACCATTTACCCATGCCAAATGGTATATGGGCGAAGACCGCTGGCGCTTGCAGGAATACACCGCCGACAATTTTGCCATCACCACCAAAGGGCGGCACTGGTATAATGGGGGCGAGAATGAGCGCTACCATTATCACCGTTGGACAGCGGACGACAACTGGGTCTGGGGCAGCTGGCGCGGCACGCTGATGGGTGTTGCCCTGGCGCTTGATGCGAAGAGCGACCTGAGCAAACTGGACTATAGCAAATTTACACTTACGGAAGAACGCAAAGCAGCAGACCTGGCGCAATTGGATGCCTTGATCGCCTATTTCTATCTGCGCGGGCTGGATTATTTTGGCGGTATGCCTATTTTCGAATCCCTAGACCAAGAATCCCTGCCGCGCAATAGCGATCAGGAGCTTTTTGCGCATATCGAGAAGCTGCTCAAAGCAGCGATAGAGAATCTACCGGCAAAGAAGGCCGGCGACAGAGAAGAAGGGGCAATCCGAAAAGCTGCAGCTGCCGCCATGCTGGCACAGCTCTACTTCAATGCAGAGGCCTATATCGGGAAATCTATGTACGCAGAGAGCCAAAAGTTGGCTCAGGACATTGTCAATAAAGTTTATGGCGACTACAGCTTGGATACCAAATGGAACGGCATACATGGATTTAAAAACCATGAATCACCCGAAATGATTTGGTCTATGCCGTCAGAATTCAAGATGCTGGAGTACAATTGGTTTTATGCAGATTTCTACCATTATAACACCCGGCAGTTCTTTGCACAAGATATGGGCGGCAACAATGGTGCCCACCTAACCCCATCCAAGAAACCCGATGGCTCCCTTTACGCAGCAGACTTTAAGCTAGGTTCACCTTTTGAGACTTTCGACCAAGGCGATCTTCGAAAAGCACCCTATGTCTACCACGGCACCGACCAATACGAAGGTATGTTTATCGTAGGCCCGCATAAGACACCCAGCGGCGAGGCGATTGTTGGCGGTGAAGAATACAAAGATAAACCCCTGGACTTTGTCGACCAAGTGGGCCGCTTTTCAGAAGTTGGGCCTGGAAAAAAATACAGTTCCATTGACCAGCTGCCCTCAAAGATGTCCGAAGGCGAGGAAAACACCGGTATACGCCTGGTCAAGGTCCCCATCCCAAATCTTGCCAACAATACCTTGCGTTGGGGTGCAGATATGCCGATTATCAGAATGTCTGAAATATACTATATGCTTGCCGAATGTGAATTCAGGTTAGGAAATAAGGAAAAAGCTGCAGCACTATTCAATACCGTCCGAAAACGGAATTTTGCGCAAGAGCAGGATCCTAATCCCGTAACTGTAGCCAATATAGACAAGTACCGTATTCTGGATGAATGGAGTATTGAATTTTTAGGCGAAGGACGCCGGCGTACCGATTTGATCCGATGGAAAGCATTCACCACAGAAAAATGGTGGGATCATAATCCAAGTACTTCGGCCCATCTGAATCGCTTTCCCGTACCCAATCAAGCCATTGCCGGCAACAATAGTCTGACACAAAACCCGGGCTATTAAAGCGCGAAAAGAATCGATTTAAACGAATAGAGCCCAGTCTGTTTTAAGTACAACTGGGCTCTTCGTCGTTTTTACGTTAAACCCTTGATTCTAATCATCCCTGTTTCTTCTGAGCAAGTCATGATGTAGGCAAAGCCAATCCCTTTGGGAAAAGGCCCATAATAAAAAACAGGAAATCAAATCCCTTCCATGAATTGATACGTAAACAGCTGCGGATAGTTTTTTGGGAGCTCAGTTGTCAGGTTATGCATTTGGAAATTATCATTTCTAATTCTGCCATCCGGATCCATGAGTACGTAGCGCGGAATTCCGTTAAATTTAAATAATTCGCGTAAGGCCCTATATTCATCTGCAGAAACCCGATAAGATTCAAACATGCTATTTTTAACAATATAGTCTTTATAAAACTCCATATCTGGCGTCCCTTCACTATCTGTTATAAAAACAAACGCCACATTCGGATGATCTTTGAGTTTTAGGCGTTTCCCTTGCGTTGATTCAATACCCGATCGGCAGGGCCCGCACCACTGTGCCCAAAAGTCCACGACAACGACTTTACCACGATACTTATCTGTCATTTTTCTAAAAATGGCGGCGGCATCGGTTTGGGGTAGTACATAGCCGTTTCTGGACTTCCATACACGGTCTGCCAGACTGAGCGCTTCACCTTTTAAATCCTCGTTCGTCAATATGACCCGCAACTGATCAGTAGTCTTTGCTATCGCGGCTGCATCGGCAGCACCATTTAGTGCAGATTGTAATGTACGTAGTTTTGCAACTTCTGAGACCAACGTATTGGCTATAGTAGGGTTAGCTTTTCGATTTGCCGAATCCAATACAAAATAAAAGTCCTTTTGACGTTTACCATTTAAGGCATCACGACTAAATAGTGTCGAATACTCGAATCGGTTGATAAAGGTTGAAAATTCATTTTGTGTCAAAATAGCCGGATCATTAAGGTCTAAGCGCGCTATAAAATCAAAATAATCATGAGGGAGTGGCTCTTGTAAGAAGGTATTTGTCGGATTGCTTCTTAAATAATTATTTCGATACATTTCCATATCCATTAATTGAACGGCATAATAGAGTGCAACGTCCGTTCGGATCAGGTTTTTTAACTTGACGGAGAAGTTGGATTGTGCCAAACGCTTGTTTACATTATTTTGAACCGAATCCCATTCCGCAACAACCTGCTTTTTGTTTGCTGAAATAGTATGCTCTTTCAACATTTTTTCCAGACCTTGATAAAAGGCGCGCGGATTCTTCCCCCAATTGAAATCTTTGAACTGCTGATTATCAACAGCAAGCGGACCTTCATAACCTATTAGTTCTACATTTTGATCTGCAGTCATTTTAAATCGTAAGGCTAGTGTTTGCCCTGGTTCGATATAATAATCAAATAGGTTATCTTTAAATCGAATATAGGTTGAAATATACTAACATGAGCGAAGCGCATTCATTTATTAGCATGCTATATTACTTACTATAACATTTTTTCGTAATTTATTAAGTTTATAAAAGGTGCTCCTCTAACATCAATTGATTAAAGGGGAGTTTTTATATAATTAAAGCCACTCCCTTTTCGGAAATAGCGGATCAGTCTGAATTATTATACTATTTATCCTAGAATTGTAGGTGTAATGCAAGGAATATAAAAAGGGCTACCATTAAATGATAACCCTTCACAATATCTAAGGAAGAGAGTTAAATTGCGGAATTGTATCCAGAACCAAGATAACCTAGTCTTCCTTTTTTATCTTTAATATACTTAACGTATCTTTATCTCAAATTATAAAACCTATTACAAAGATACAACTTTTTTTAAAATGCAAGTAATCAATCACAAAAATAGTGGGCTTACAGTAACTCAACGCTTTTTCATTGAAAAAATTGTTGAAATGCTATATATGGGAACAATAGACTCCTATAGAGTTAGACTCCATAATCCATTAACGGTAATGGAAGAACTCCTTTATTGCTTGCAGGAATATAAGAATGGGAGAATAAAACACTTCCACACCATCAAAGCTAAGGAAGCTAAAAAACATGCCTTAATTGATGAATGTATACAATCTCTTGCATTAGATCCCAACTATTTAAATTTTGGAAGCATATCACAAAAATATCTAAATACTATATTTAAAAATATAGATGAACACAATTATCTTAAAGTAATTTCGTGTCTTAATGTACTAAAAAAAGAAAACGAGAACTATTTATCGGATATAATTGTGGGGTTAAAACAATTAATTGCTACGAATGATAATTCAATGGCGATATTGGAAAAGATCGATATCACATTAAATATATTATTGAGCCAATTAATTGCGATTGGCTACTCTAAAGGTTACCTTTATAAAATTGCATACGGCATCTTTGTAAATACTCTTACTCAGGATAAAGAGTTTGACACACATTTTGATATTTTTGAGCACAAAATAAACCACTCACCTAAGGAATTTACAGTGATATTCAGAATGGATACGACAGATAAGGTATACAATGCGATTACTGATATCGTGTCGGAGGGATTTCAATTAGAAGACACCATTCAAGGAATAGAACTGACAGCTAATCGCCAGGGCGAATTTAATAATTTTAATTCCCAACATACAAATAGAAAATTCCTAAAATGCATTGTGACTACTACAGATTATCTATCTGCATTAAAGAGGGCTAGAAGTATACTATCCGAATACCTAGATGTAGTAAATCTTGGGCTTTCTGATGAGTACCTAAATATCCATAACCGTGTTTTAGTAGTCGATAACGATAATCCTGCATTTGGAGCATTTCAAAACAATGTAAACATTTTAGATGGAAAATATAAAGTCGCAATGGATCATTATCAGCAGTTTACCAGTAAAATGCCTGTAATATTAAATAACACTATAATACCCATTGAGACAAAAGACAAAATTAAATCTGCTGTAAGATATCTTAGGCTTGGCAATCAATCAACCGAAGTCGAACATAAGTTCATAAACTATTGGATCGGACTCGAATATCTTTTTTCAAACTATGAAGGTCAAAACACAATTAATAGAATAAAAGATCATTTTTTAAATGCCCATGCTAGAGCTTATGTCAAACGAAATTGCTTTGCTCTTTTAAAAGATATAAATCAACTAAGTACTGAAGACAAAGAAAAGATCCCAGCCTTCACCAATGAATTAAATAATTTCCTCAATACTGAACTATATGCACAAATCGATTCACAATTATCAACCCAATATCCATTATTGAGCTATAGGACCAAGAAATTGAGTATGTGGTTTAATCAAAATGGTGGGAGATTATCAGCAACAAAATATCTCGCCAAACATAAAGTAAACCTTGAAATACACTTTACCAGAATATACCGCCTACGAAACGAAATAATTCATGACGCAGCAACCAATACAAACAACGAACATATAGCTTCCAATTTAAGATATTATTTAACGTTCATTCTAAATGAAATAATTGATTACCTGCATACCTACGATGTGTCAATTGAAGACTATTTCATATCAAATGAGATCGAAATAGGAAATATCGAACTTGAGGGAAATCTACTTTCTGATATTTTTAATATCAATTGTTCTCTCGATTTTATAAACTAGAAGCATAAATAGTTAAACTAAAACAGAATGTCAACAAATTAATCTACTTTAAAATCATCATTGAATTATATTAAAAATCTTTTGATCTACTTGATATAGGTCGTTCGCTTTTCTAAAATTAGGAAAATCAACAAATTTCACATTTTCCTCGACAAAGACTAAAAACTTTCCATAAAAAAAGGGAAACAAATTGCTTCCCATTCTTATTACCGAAAAATTCATTCCTTATTGCACAGAAAAACAAGCTATTATTGTGTTGCTATTGTTTAATGCATTGGGGTTAGACACAAGAATTCCGTATTCACCTTGCTCCATACCGTTAATACTCAATTTGTAAGAACTGTCTTTGAATTTTTTTGCCTGATAGGCCACGGAATCCTCATTACCGGTTGATCCCCCTGAAAATGTCCCGACCTCAGCAATTTGAAATTTACGTTCCTTTTTAGTGGTTTCGAACTTAACAACGCTCACAATCGAAAGTGGATCAGATTTATTATCAAAACTCTTAACAATAAAAGTCACAGGTTGATTCGATGGAACTATTACCGGAGAAGTTCCGCCTTTGACGACCATCTTTGATTTTACTTTACCTATACCAATAATGTACATGGAAGCACTCGCTTTACTTTTGATTTTCACACTTTGCTTTTCAAGTGGAAGAGGTGCTCCATCGCTTTTTACATATACCGCCTCCCCTATATATTCAGGTTCTTCAATATGGTCAAAATTTTGTTGGCTAAACCCTTGAAGGGCAAATGTCAATAGGCTAATGATTAATAAAATTCTTTTCATTTCTTGATTAATAAATTGCGTAAATATAGAAAAAGAAAATATATCCGTCCAAATATTACCGCATCTTTAAAATGAAAAAGCCACTCCCGTTCGGAAATGGCTAAACAAAATTATTTATATGCTTTAAATATAAAAAGAAACATTTTGAGTATGGTTGAATATACATCATGCAAAAAGGGTTATTTAATGAAAATAGTTACATGTGGCCACAGTATTGTTAACATGCTTGAGAAAATCTCTTGGGATATACCAAATACAAATTCAACCTTACCAATTGTAGATTAACAAGCCCAGGTAAACTTGACATTTTGTAACATTGTATTACTCAGATAAAGAGCTTGCGCATCTTCACACTTAATGTGATGAGTGTATCCGCTGCAAATAATTAGGTTCTTATGTTAAATAATGGATTGATTTAAGATATAAACATATTTTTATGAGTGGATTTAAACAAAGCGAGTTAATCAAATTAGTTGGGCTAGCCTCAACAGATACCTCTTTGGTACAATTTTTTGAACATCATGGTTTAGGAAAGTTGCCAAAAACAATCACTAGCAATCAGGGGACAAAAAGCATTATTTGTAAATCATTAAATATATCATTTTGGTTTGCTTACGATATTATTAATGATCATTATCAGCCCCCAATTAGCCCTCGTAACGACAATTATAAATTTAAAGCTTACTTATCCAGCATCATTTTTACGCATAGAGAACATTCTGATAAACATCCTGATCCCAAACCTAAAGATTTTTGGGATGTACTCCCTCCACCGAGCGCATCCCGGGAAGAAACAGAAATGGTAATGGGTCCCCCAGAGCATGTCAATGATGACACCTGGAGCTATAAATTGTCCATAGCGGAAGAAAAAAAACTTGTTTTGAACTATACTAAAAGTTCAAAAAACCAGCTATCCTATAATAGCTGGATATCAATACGTCAAGAGTCAGAAATTGTAAGTAGAGTTTTCTATGATCGCAAGAATGATTTTGAGAACTTTCCTTTTTTAAGGCGAGCACACACTTCAATTATCAAATGGTTATTTGACAGCCGGTTTCTACAACTTACTGAGGATGTATATCAGTTGCCCCTAAAAGGGGATGCAGAAACTATTTTGGATTTTGTTGAACATCATCTCAAGAGTCATCTTTGGAAAAATCAACTGGTAGCTATTGATCAGCTCTCGAGTTTTTTATATCATATTACAACAAATAGAATAGTACAAGATCCTGAAGGTAATCGTGTATCACTTTACATTCGCACCCTCATATTAGATATTTTAAATCAGGCTGAAGTTTTTGAACAGATTTATGAGCAGAATTTTAGCGCCACAGACCAGTTTCTAAATGATATTTTATTTGATGAAACGCTGTATAGCGATATTTCTACTGTTTTAACGGAAAAATTTAAATTATTTCAAAGCTGGAAAGCATCACGATGATGCTTTCTAGCCCTCCTTCCATATTGCCTTTCTCTTTGCCTACGTTATCTACTTTTTTCAAGCCCTACATCTGATCTAACTGAAAGATGGATACCAATACAGTTTCTATGCTCCTTTGAAATATTTCTCAACCTCACCATTGGAAAGACCAAGTTTTTGGCCTATTTCAGCAATAGTAAAACCTAGCTCTTTAAGCATTTCAATCTTACCTTCAATCTTACCTTCAATCTTACCTTCAATCTTACCTTTCTGAATTCCCTTTTTTTCAGCCTTATCTAATAAATATTCTTGAGTGCCCATAGTATTGCTCCTTCCTATTTTTGTTTTTATCTCTTGTTCAAACTTAGATAAATTGCATACAAAAAGCAATTTATCGATCTCTCCTCTGCCATTGAGAACTAATTATTGAGGAAATATACCCAAAACTTCCTCATTATCAAAACTTACGTAGTAAGTTAGAAACCGTTATGAGCTTAGCTCATAACAGCATCATTTCCTATTAAAAAAAATTAAATCAATGATAATCATATAGCCCCTGGCGAGTGCCTTTATCCATGTCCCTTTTCATCATTTCATCATAGAGATTATGCTTTATTTCTTTCAATCCCTCATCGGTCACTTTCTTGTTTAATATGGCCATAAGTGCGGTTAGGACTATGACAGAAAATGGGTTCTCATTGGCTCTTAATAATGACTCATCCTGATGGAGGATCTTGTAACTGTTAAAGTCGTAGCGCAATGATGTTCCCATAAACTCCTGGGTGAAGACCCCCGGCCGATAACTTCTGTTGTCATTTGCTCAAATCAAAAACGGCATCAGCATTCGGAAAAATAAATCGTAAAAAATGCGAAAATGTTTGCTCCAGGATAGATTTCCACAGGGGGTCGTCTACACGCCTTGATCTTAGACTCATAATTTTTTATTAACTGGTTAACGATACTAAGATAGCAAATAACAATAAAAAAACTAATATATTTAGCAAGCTACTACCTTTTGCGATCTATTGAAACAAATCCTAACGGTAGCATGTTCTCTGTAAAGGTCACTCTTTATTCAATCATCCGTATTTCGTAGAAAACAAATTTATTTTTATGCTCAAATTGCCTATGACTTCTATTTACAAAAAAACTGCAGCTGTATGTATCGTTGTTTTACTCTTTTTGATGATGACCGTTCTATTCGTCAAAGCCACCACCTTATTACTCTTGCTATTTGGTGGAATACTATTTTCTATACTTTTTCATGCCATCTCTGCCAAAATAAGTCAATGGACAGGCTGCCATACCAAGATATCCCTGTTGCTCGCTATCGTTTGGTTGATTGTCTTCTGTAGTGGCATATCCTATTTTATTGGCAATACTGCGGTAACCCAGTATAAAGAACTTGCTGCCACATTACCCGAAATGATTGACAATTTACAGCGTTACCTTGCCAATACAAACTGGGGTTCTTATCTGATCGACAACATTGACAGTGCCGAAGATCAGGTGAATACCGTCATTCAGCATTTGCCCCAGGTGTTCAGTGGCACCTTTGGTTTTTTTGGAGACCTTTACGCTTTCCTATTTTTGGGCATATTTATTATGATCTCCCCCAGAGAATATATGATCGGCATCCTCAGCCTCTTTCCAGATCAAAACAAGCAAACCGTCGAAACGGTGTTAGATAAAGTAGGAGAGCAACTGAAAATATGGTTGAAAGTACAGCTGTTGGATATGCTTTTTGTTTTTACGCTTACCGCGATTTCGTTGCTTATTTTAGGTATTGACCTTTGGTTAATTTTGGCCTTGATTGCAGGACTGTTGACCTTCATTCCCAATTTAGGTCCTACACTGGCACTGGTACCCGCTGCATTGGTCGGTCTGCTGGATAGCCCCGCAACGGCCTTGTATATTATAGCCATTTTTGTTGGCGTTCAAATTATAGAGTCCGCCGTATTCGCACCCTTTGTCCAGAAGAAGATGCTGTCCTTACCACCTGCTATGGTACTCTTTTTTCAGTTGTTGATGGGCACACTCACAGGCCCCTTAGGCCTACTTTTTGCTACCCCGATCTTGGTCGCTATCGTCAATTTTGTCAATGAGATCTATGTCATGCGGGTATTGAAGCAAGAGACAGCAGGCGAGCTGATCGAAGAAATGGAACATCTGAAACAGGAAAATTGATCTGGTTTAAGTATCAGGTAATCTTAGCGCATCAATTTAGTCTCCTTTTTGCCTCAATAAAAGCGTTTGATAGCATTTTGATAACAAAGTACGCTTGGCCATCAAATCTGACGAATGTCATTTTGAACTATGATAAAATTTCCACTGGTCACTCTTTAAAGAATGAGCTTCATGAATTAATACAATCATTTCCCAATACAGCGATTTACAAAATGAGGTAAGGGTACCTGATTTTAAAGGCATAGGCACCTGCTTATGCAGATGCCTAAATTCTATTTCTTCCTGAACATACGATTTAACAACCGGCTCAACAAAAAGCTGGCTAGTGTCCCTACAAGCGCTGTCAATGCACTGTACAGTAGCCCGCCCACTGAAAATGATGCCCAGACCCCACAAATGGTTCCCCCAATGGTAGAAAGTTTAATATCACTCCAGCGCATCGGCTCCCCCCTTCCTGCGGATCCGTTTGACCGCTTTTTTATCCTTATCCAGATCATAGTCCTGTCGGCTCCCGTCCAGCAAATCTGCCGAAGCAGCTGTCTTTTCATTCGCCGGTCTGTCCGTATCTTTTTCTAGAACGGACTCCACAATGCCAAGCCCTAGCGCGATATATTTAGCAACATTCAACGCCTTATTTGGCAATTTAACAGGTGCCAGCAGAATTACCTGCAGCACCTTTGCGATTTTATTTACGATTTTTTTCATTGATCTTACGTGTTCTTGGTCAGCCTTATCGCGAAAACTTATTCTCGATTTTTAAAGTGACCTGCCCAATTTTTACCCGTTCAATAATTGTCCTATACAACTGTTTATACGCTTCGGCCGATTGATATACCCCCCAGTCGTCATAACTTTTATGAAAATAGGTTCCGACCAGCAGGCAGCCTTCCGTATCGTCATGCGTATTGCCGATATGGATATAAACGAGACTAAAATTGGGATAGCCCTAATTTCGATCATACCTTCGTACATATCCGGAAAACGCTTTTTGTAAGCGGTATTCATCCCGCCGTTCCTGTTGATCCCGAGTTTGTAGGTTCCCGCGGGAATAGCTGTCCGACCTTTTATCTTTACATCGCGCACGGTTAGTAATTCCGGTTAAAAGAATGCCAATATATATCGAAAAGATTAAAACTACCGATTCATTCTATGTATTGGGAATCACGGGGGCTCACGATATTGGATAACTTTGAATTTTTAGCAGACTTTCAACCAAATGAAAATATTGATTTTGTAACAGATCTTTCTGGTTTATCTTAATTAAACCTTCTTAGAGATACGGTAAAATCGGGGGACAGTTTGACATATCAATTTGAATCTAATAATCCAATAGATTCAGAAGCTGTCATTGTTAAATTTAACGGGCAAAATGTAGGTTATATCAAACAAATTCATTGTAAAGTTTTTCATAAATATAGGTTGGACGAACTAAAACTGATTGTTAAAGCTACTGAACAAAACGGCGTTATTAGAAATATTTTTGTGAAGGTTAACTATAATATTTAACTGATATATTGGCTCAACTGGTTGAGATATACCAACATCTAGCGAAGTGCCTTGATCTATTTAGGCCGTTTTATTATTAACGATAAGATTTTTCATAATTTAGATTTATAAAGTTCTCCTCTTTTATCAGCGACGAAAGGGGAGTTTTTTTGAGCACATAGCATCCTTAAAATGAAAAGCCACTACCTTTCGGAAATGGCTCAAAATAAATATCTATAAACTTTAAAAGTATTTGATTACAGCTTTTCGATCTCTTCGATAGAAAGACCGGTGCCTTTAGCAATATCAGCAATAGGTAAACCCATTTTCTTAAACTCCAATGCAATGGTAATAGCTTCTTCCCGCTTTCCTTTTTCAATGCCAGTCTTAAGACCTTTTTCAATGCCAGTTTTAAGACCTTTTTCAATGCCTTTTTGAATTCCCTTTTTTTCAGCTTTATCTAATAAATATTCTTGAGTGCCCATAGTATCGCTCCTTCCTATTTTTGTTTCTATTTCTTTTTCAAATATACCCAAAACTTCCTCATTATCAAAACTTACGTAGTAAGTTAGGAAATCATATAACCCTTGTCGCGTATCCTTATCCATCTCCCGGTTTATCATTTCATCATAAAGATCGTGTTTAATCGCTTTCAGGCCTTCGTCGCTTATTTTCTTGTTCTTGATAGCCAAAAGAGCAGTAAGAACAATTACAGAAAATGGATTCTTATTTGATCGCAATACCGACTCTTGCTGATCCATGATCTTGTAACTGTTAAAATCATAGCGCAATGACGTGCCCATAAATTCTTGCCTATATACCTCCGGCCGATAGCTTCTATTTTCATCGGCCAGAATAGCTATAGCCGTAATAGGAACTTTATAACGATCCCATATTCTATAAAAATAACGAAACATGCGCTCGGCCAAATCACCATTTCCTTTGCTGCTCTGTATCTCCACATGGCAGAGCACAAACTGTTCGCTCCCATCATTTAAATAGACTTTGACGAGCTTATCGACATAACGAACTCCCTTACCGTTACTTTCCGGAGGGAACAATTGCTCAAACTCTTTGTCAAGATAATCAAAGGGTCTATTCAAATCAAAAACAGCATCTGCATCCGGAAAAATAAATCGTAGAAAATGCGAAAATGTTTGCTCCAAAATAGATTTCCACAAGGGATCATCTATACGCCTTCTTCTTGGACTCATAATTATTTATCAACTGGTTAACAGCACAAAGATAGGAATTATTTATACAAAATACTAATATAATTAGCATTATTTTAGCTATTTTCTATAACATGAACCGCTAGATGTAATTATTCATAATATAGTTAATATTTAAAATTGGTTTCCTTTTATAATCGGTAAAAGAGGATTATTGTTGATCTTTAAAATGAAAAGCCACTCCCTTTCGGAAATGGCTTAAAATAAATATCTATAAACTTTGAAAGTATTTGATTACAGTTTTTTGATTTCTTCGATAGAAAGACCGGTGCCTTTAGCAATATCAGCAATAGGTAAACCCATTTTCTTAAACTCCAGTGCAATGGCAATAGCTTCTTCCCGCTTTCCTTTTTCAATGCCAGTCTTAAGACCTTTTTCAATGCCTTTTTGAATTCCCTTTTTTTCAGCTTTATCTAA
>Ga0308156_1000743_pt1 | contig 52852 bp, 50 predicted proteins | sample PhyAR2_FD_201041 | JGI IMG/M metagenome (GOLD analysis project Ga0308156, IMG submission 201041) | Phyllosphere microbial communities from UC Gill Tract Community Farm, Albany, California, United States - DLSL A.R2 | ecosystem: Host-associated > Plants > Phyllosphere > Unclassified | place: USA... | reverse complement strand
TCGCGGGCCAACGCAGCCGGCCCGAAACCGAAAAACCCATAGCGCGCCGCCTGTGGCCCGCGGGTTCGGGCTTCCAAGACTTTCGTACGCCTGCCGGCATCCGAAACTCTTCAGGGAGCCGGACATTTACCGAATGGTGAAAATCCCCTCGTGACTCCGCCATTGGCAGGTGACATGTCATCAGAGTGACCGGCAAACGCTTCATTGCCATCTTTAGCTATGTGGCCTTCACAGCCGCCTGCGTTGTGTTGCTCGGCTTTCTTTGGCTATCGGTGAATCTACTCAGTTTTCCATGCGACAGCCCTGAAGATCCGAGGCCCTGTGCCCAAGTGGTGCCGTGGTTCTTCGCAACGCGGGGCCTCCTTCCCATCGGTAGCATCTGGGCTTTGATAACGTGGGCGACATTCCGGCGTTCAGATAGGAAGTAGCGTCGCCGCCAAATGTCTGGGAATGGTGGTTAGCTGCCATTGCGCCAAGCGCGTGCTCCAATATTCTGTGCGGATGGAAATCGACGAGTTGCGGCGCCGCTTGGCGGTGATCCTGGCTGTCGAAGAGCGCGAGCCTACCGATTGGTTTGAAGTGGAACGGCTAGCGAGCGAGCTTCAGCGGGAACTCCCAATCGACGCCACACCCGAGGCTGTCCACAGCTATCTTGATGATGCGGACATTCGCTGTCGCGACGACGTATACGGCACACGTCAGAGGCAAGACGTGCGCCTGTATGTCGAACGCGGAGAATATGACGACGGTATCCCCATTCCGTGGTGGGGATGCGCGTCGGTACTTTTGGTCGGTGCAGGCATCGTCAAGTTGCTGCTGCTATAGCCGTGCGACTGACTGCAACTGGGCGAGAGCCGCCGCCCCCCTTCGCCACGTTGACCCACATGCGGTCGTTCATGCCTACCATTCGGCTTCTCAACATTGGACATTCATTCATCAGGGTTCCGTCAAAAGCTACGCGCCCGGCGCCGGCTGACCTATCTGACGAAGAGAACTGGTGGCGCCCCGGTGCAATGAGCACTGGCTTGAGGGCATGGCACGGGACAAACTGGCTGAGATCGCGGGCGTTCGGATGCGCGGAAAAGGGCTCGGTCATTCGCGGGGGATGAGCGAAATTTCAGCGCTCGTGGACGGCTGGAACGGCGCCGCCTTCCGAGCTCCGCACCAATTCATCATCATCCGGCTAGTGACGATCTTGGAGGTCTTCACGCGGGAATGGGCCGCTCAAATAATCGACGCCGGGGACCCGTACGCAACGCGCGGGGCGGAATTGGTCAAAGGCACGCTCAAGATCGACTTTGCGCTCGCACGGGCACTTGTCGGCAAAGAAGTGTCATTCGGTGAACTCGTTTCACACGAGCTTCCGGTCAACGGCGTCGGTGACATCGATCTGAACCGCCCCGGGTTTGCCGGAGGCCATGGGTTGTGAGTTACGCTGCCATATCGATTATGTCCGCGGCAGCATAATATTGCTCTTCGGCTTCGGCAGGCGGGATGTTGCCGATGGGCTCCAGCAGCCGGCGATGGTTGAACCAGTCGACCCATTCGAGCGTGGCGTATTCGACGGCTTCAAAGCTGCGCCACGGTCCACGCCTATGGATCACCTCGGCCTTGTAGAGGCCATTGATCGTCTCGGCCAAAGCGTTGTCGTAGCTGTCGCCGACGCTGCCAACCGATGGCTCGATTCCGGCTTCGGCGAGGCGCTCGGTGTACTTGATGGACACGTATTGCGACCCCCGGTCGCTGTGATGGATGAGACCGCCCCAATGGGCCGGCCGGCGATCATGGAGAGCCTGCTCCAGGGCATCGAGGACGAAGCTGGCATGCGCCGTTCTGCTCGCCCGCCACCCCACGATCCGCCTGGCGTAGGTGTCTATGACGAAGGCGACGTAGACGAAGCCCGCCCAGGTCGCGACGTAGGTGAAATCCGACACCCACAGCATGTTCGGCGCTGGCGCGTAGAACCTGCGGTTGACGTGATCCAGCGGGCACGGCGCTGCCTTGTCGCTCATCGTCGTGCGAACCGGCTTGCCCCGGATCACGCCCTGTAGACCCATATCGCGCATCAGCCGCTCGATTGTGCAGCGGGCGACCGGGAAGCCCTCGCGCATCATCTGCCGCCAGACCTTGCGGACGCCGTAGACCGCGAAGTTCTCGGCGAACACGCGAGCCACCTCGGGCTTGAGAACCTCATCCCGCTGCGCCCGCGCCGACAGGCGCATTGGATCCTGCCGCTGCGCGACACGCTCGAAATACGTCGATGGGGCGATCGGCAAGACGCGGCAGATCGGCTCGACCCCATAGGCTTTACGGTGATCGTCGATGAAGGCGATCATCGCCGGAACGGGCGGTCGAGCTCCGCCTGGGCAAAATATGCGGATGCCTTGCGCAGGATCTCGTTGGCCTGTCGCAGCTCGCGGACTTCGCGTTCCAGCGCCTTCATCTTGTCAGCGACCTCGGTCGGAACGCCAGCGCGCTTGCCGCTGTTCACCTCCGCCTTCTTTACCCACTCGTGCAGCGTCTGCGGAACGCAGCCGATCTTCTCGGCAATGGAAACTATCGCTGCCCATCGCGATGGGTGATCGCTCTCGTGGTCCAGCACCATCCTTACCGCTCGCTCGCGGACCTCGGGCGCAAACTTGTTCGTCGTCTTGCTCATACAGGCTCCACCTTCTCAGGAGTTGGAGCCTCCGATAAACCCGGGGCGGTTCAATCGCGTCTTTTCTAGGCTGATGGATACGCCGTTATTCGGCCATCTTCAGGGCGTCGTCGATCGCTGGGCCGTCAGAGTTGGGGATGAGCCGTTAGAACCGATCATGCCTAACCCGGACAAGGTTCGCGCCGTTCTAGCCGGACTGTTCGAGCAACGGCATATCTTCGTGCATGAGTTGCCGGAGCAGCAGGACGTCGAGGCAGAGACCCTCGAAGCGTATATTTCCTCAACATCACAATTCGTGAACGCGGCCGACGAGGCGTTCAACACCCTGCTGTACGGCGACTACCCCATCACTCAGTTTGAGATGAACGCCGCTGCGGCGGCGGGGGCAGCGAAGATGAACGACGAACTCGTCGGGATACTGGCTGCTCTTGACCCGGACCGGAAGGACGAGGGCCTCAAAGCTAGTCAGGCGGCATGGGAGGCTTATCGTGATAGGCAGGCTGAGTACCGTTCGGAAATAAACCACCCCGGACACGGCAGCATCGCGCCGCTGCTGTACAGTTCCGAGGTCGAGAAGCTTACGCGCGAGCGCGTCGAACTGCTCAAGTGGTACCGCGATCGCGAGGAAGGAGATATGTGACGTGTCGAATTGCGGTCGGAATGGGCGGTCCATCCGGCTCAGCGGTGCAGCGGGCCGACATCCATCCTGGATCTCCACGTGCAGTTCGACTTGCATTCTGGAAGTGGCGTTGACCCACCTATCGATCAGACGACCCATTTCCTGCCATTCAGCGGCCTTGTTGCGCTTCCCAGCTTTACCCGTTCATTCATGTGAATTGATCAAGCCCTGAGGCGCAGCAGAGGCTGGTTCATCCGAACAGGCGCTTCCAGGTTTCCCGGGTCCAGGCGGCAATCCTCCGAACGAAGGCGACGGTGACAGCCGGCTGTGCGGTCGGAACGGCGATGGGCGTCGGGGCCAGCGGCCTCTTGAGGCGTCGGTCATCCTCGCGGCCTGCCTCAATGGCGAGGCGGGACATCCGACCTGCCCAGACGATGTGTCCGCGCTTGATGATGTAGTGGGACGCGCAGGCGAAATCGTGGTTGCCTATCGAGGGCCAGACCGAGGCCCGTCCTTCATGCATGGTAAGCGTATATTCGGTGTCGACCAGCGGCGTGGACACCTCCTCGCCGCACCCGCAAGCGCAGTTGTGGAGGGCGACGTGGCATTCCAGCGAGACGTACAGGACGCCATTCTCCAGGGTCTCCGGTATCTCGTCTACGAAGACCGTCTCCAGGCTGTCCACCCGGCTCATCGGCCCCCCCGGTTCGAGATGCTGTTACCCTCGATCATGTAGACGGCGTTCATCTCGTTCCGTTCGTCGCGGAAGTAGTTCGCCCAGCGCTTCCAGCGGAGGATGGCCATGTTCGCGTTAAGCGAATTGACGGCAGCGATCTGGATGTCCATCCGGTAGACGTCGTCCTCGTCGTCGTCGCCGAAGGGCAGCAGCTTCTCCACCTCAGCCCAGGGCGTGCCCGGCTGGATGAACGTCGCGCGGGCGCAACCGTCCATCGCGTTCTCCTCAAGCCCGACGCCGATGCCCGTGTCGACGAACGGAATCCCCAGCCGGTGAAGGCCTTCGGCAATCTCACGCCGGGCGCGACCCTTGTCGACGCACACGAAGACGAAGTCGAAATCGGCGAGATCGTCCACGTTAGCCGCGGTCACTTTGACGTGATGGGGGGTGACGCCCCGATGGAGGCGCCCGTAGACCTGCGAATAGTAGTCCACCTTAAAAGGGAACCCCCTCAGCAGATCCATCTCCGGCGCCCCCGGCGACCGGAACAGGTTGTGGTTCAAGAGCTGGTCGCCGTCATACAGATGGATTTCGGTGACCCAGGTCTTCGCCAGTAGATCAAGTATGAAGGAGCCCGTCCCGCCGAGACCAATGATGGCCACCCGCCCCATCAGCTTGCGGTTCATGGCGCCGATCCCGTAACGGGCGGACGCCGAGTCCGGTATCGCGAACGGGCCGTCGTCGGATGCGACCATCGCCCCGGTTTTGGTCCTGGCGTTCGCCGTCCGGTCCAGGGATCGCGCGGCGGATCCGATGAACCCCTCGTAGGCGACCACCTTGTCGTAGATGTTCTCGTACCGCAGGTTGATCTCGGGCTTGCAGGACAGGTAGTGGTCGACCTGCATGTCGCCGCACGTCTGCGGGCACGAGTTGTTGATGATGTTCGTCATCGGATCGCCGGTCCGGTGGCAGGGCGTAGATCCCGCGAAGTACATGGTGTGGTCCGGTTGGGGTGTGGCGGTGAGCCCCGTGGCGTCCAGCGTCAGGGCGCACGTGAGTGCACCCCTAGCCAGGGACCCATCAGCGGTGACGTAGGCGACGTTGCGAACGACGAGGTGGCTGTTGCGCACCTCAATCTCGAACCCATCATCCACGAGGCGCTTCAGATGCGGATCAAGACTTGTCAGAGCGGCGGACATTGAAGACCATCCCCTTCCTCACCTGAATGGTCTCGCCTTCGACGAGATCGCCCTCGGCGCCATGGACGCCGTGGAGATAGGTGATGGTGTAATTGAAGTTCTCGAAGTTGGCGTCGGGATAGGCGATCTTCGCGATCTCGCGGTAGCTGTGCGGCTTCTTCTCCACCGTCCGCGAACGCCCGTTCACCTTGATGGTCACCGTCTTCGGCTCGCGGCTGCGGATGCGTTCGACCCCTTCACCGTCCAGCCGCACCTCGCCATCGGGCGCCACGGGGGTGTCGCCCGCGCTGTCGAGGATCAGTTCGAGGCCGTCATCGATGGCGCCGTGGCGGAAGATGTCGGCCGCCAGGATCGCTGGCGCGCCCCATTCCCAGCCCCGCTCGTTGACCGTGAAGTTGTAGATGCGGTCGCTGCGGAAGGAGAGGAAGGTCGCGACCTTCCCGCGTTCGAACGTGACATCCCTCTCGATGCCGATGGAAAAGGCGATGCCGCCGTCGATCTGGATGAGGACGAAGTCGCTCGCCGGCGTCAGGCCCGCAGTCTCGCGGATCTGGCTGCCGTCCATAGTCTTGTCGTTGGTGCCGTGGGGGGTACCGTCGACGGTGAACTGAAACTTGTCGTGACTTCGGGCCATGTCCGTCATCTTGCACTCCATATGCGCCCCGGCCTTGAGGTGTTGGCAGCGGCCGGACTTGCTGCCATCACCTTGAAGTGCGCGGATGATCAGCGGTTCGGACGCCAAGATATTTTTCCTGAGCACGTCCGAATCATGGCGCTGGTGCGCACCGCCAAGGGAGAGCGCAGGAGATCTCGGTGATCGCGGAAGACGAGGATTTGGAACCCGACCGGACATCCACCGTCCGGAACTACACTTTCGACGAGGTTGTCGCAGGCCTGTCCGCCCTGGGTGAACTCGATGTCGCCAGACTGGACGGCATCAGTAGGGGGCTGGCTCGAACCGCCGACATGGAGCCGAAGGATCTGCTGCACGAAGCAGTCTACCGGATGGTGACGAAACGGACGTGCCCAGTCGACGTGGACATCGTGGGCTTCGCCATCCAGACGATGAAGAGCATCGCCTCGACCTCATATCGCAGGCGCAGGCAGAACCTTGACGAGGGCGTCACTTCCATTCCGATCGCCGCCAACGATGGTGGGTTCGACGTCGCGGATGACGCCGTCTCCCCCGAGGAGCAGGCTCTGGCGCGGATTTTCCATGGGAAATGCTTGGCGCTAGTCGATGCCACTGTGGCCGACGACGAGGAGTTGCAGCTCTTGGTCCTGGGCCTTTGTGACGGACTTCTGGGTAGGCAGCTCGAGGAGCTCTTGGAAACGGATACGAAGGGGCTGGCGGCTGCGCGTAGACGCTTGGCGAACCGCCTTCGCAGGGCTTTCCCAGAGGGTACGCCCGTATGAGCAAGGGACGTGAGATGGATGACGAGGGAAAGCTCGGGCGGCTGCAACAGGTCGTAATCGAGGAATTCCTGACAATGTCGCCCGAAGAAGTGATTGAGTTCACCACCCCCGTGGATATCGCGTCGGTGAAGTCCACCATCGCTGCGGCAATCGCCGAGGCGGGACGTGAGAGGCTGGCGCGTGCCAAGGCGGCTGCGGCGAAGGACGCACGACGCCCCCGGCTCGTGGGGTCGACCCATGGAGCCGACGCGCTGCGGCAGGCGCGCGCCAACGATTCGGACTTCGACAGGCGGCTCACGCTCGCCGCGCGCAAAGGCAGCGTGAGCTACGAGGCCGACCAGAAGGGCATTGAGGAGGATCTCGACGAGTTGCGTCGCTGGGAGGAAGAAGGGGACGAGGCTTGAATCTCCCCCACACCCACCCCGAGAGACTATTGCGAAGCTTCGGGATCCTGCGGCCGAATGAGATCGACCTCGAGGCCATCGCATGGGAGCTGGGGGCGAAGATCCGGTTGCGCAGGCTGAACACCTGCGAGGCGCGCATCGTGGGTAGGGCCGGCCGCGCAATCATTACGGTCGACGACAGGATGCCGCCGACTCGGCGGAGGTTCTCGATCGCTCACGAGATCGGCCACTGGTGCCACCATCGTGGCCGATGCCTGGTATGCCGACCGGAGGACATTGGCGGCGCCTCGACGCGCACGGCGAATGATCCCGAGCGCGTCGCGGACGAATACGCGTCTGATCTTGTTCTGCCGCGCTACATTCTGGCTCCCTTGCTGCAAGATGTCGGCAGGCTGTCCATCAAGTCCCTAGACGAGGTGGCAGGCGAGTTCGGAACGAGCAGGACCGCGACCTTGCGGAAGATCGTCGATCTCGACCGATATCCGATTATGATGGTGTGCAGCGGGCGCTCCCGACGCAAGTGGTTCAGGTCGTCGCCCTCGATTCCGACAAAGTGGTTTCCACGCGGTGAAACATCTCCGGAAAGCTCGGCTTTCGACATGATGTTCGGGGTGAAGAAGGAGGCCTCGACGCCGAGGTCGGTAAGGGCGACGGCCTGGTTCGACCGCAACGAGGCGAGCGGGCTTATGCTTCAAGAGCAGAGCTTCTCCCTGCCGGACAGCGAAGTCATGACGATCCTCACCTTCGCTGATCGGAAGATGCTCGCGCCGTAGGGGGCAACCATGCCCCTTGTCGTGCCGCATGAGGGCGGTTGGGATTCGCGCGCTGGGCCTCTCGCGCCGGCGGAACAGTTGCGACTGCGCAGACGATCATTCAAACCCCAGGACGTTCTTCGCCGACCGATACCGCGTTCGCGTGAAAGTGCGGTAGGACAGGGGGACTGATGTAAGGGCAATGTCTGGAGCGCTTGCCGTTCGGCATGCTCTGTCCGATCCGGACGTTCGCACCGCACTTGGTGAACGGCGATATCTGATCGTTAGCTGTCGTCGCGTCATCGATGAACAGACGGCCGCTATAGTCCTCGCGCGCCCGAAATCTGTCGGGCTGCTGTCCTGAAGAGTTTCGGATGCCGGCAGGCGTACGAAAGTCTTGGAAGCCCGAACCCGCGGGCCACAGGCGGCGCGCTATGGGTTTTTCGGTTTCGGGCCGGCTGCGTTGGCCCGCGACACGGCGGACGCGGGTGCGAGCCTGAATGCGGACTGGCCGGTTTCAGATGGGCGTGACGAGTTCGCCAGCGCGGGTAGCTCGGCTCTGCTTGTTGTGATTGCCCCTCTGGCGGCGGTCGGCACGGGTGACACCGTCTCCGCGAGCATCAGTGCTGCGGGGTATGTTGCTCTCGGGCCGTGCCGGGTCACGACGCCTGCATCCCGGATAGAAGAGCATGGGCCGGCGGAGCGCGGGGCTGACACTGGCGTTCGAAGGTTTCGACCACGACCATACGCCCGCCGCAACACGGGCATGGCGGCCGGATGTCGTCTGGCTGGACCGGTGCATCGGGTGGTGCGGGCGGTGCTACCCCAAGCAGCTCGCGGGCACGCTCGAGATGCTCCTTGCGGGTGGCGCCGGCGAGCAGGCCGTAGTGACGGATGCGGTGAAAGCCCTTGGGCAGGACGTGGAGCAGGAACCGACGGATGAACTCGTCGGCGGTCAGCGTCATGACCTGTTGCCGGTCGGCACCATCGCAGCGGTAGTCCTTGTAGCGGAAGGTGACGCCGGCCTGGTCGAAGCGCAGGAGGCGGCTGTTCGAGATCGCGACGCGGTGCGTGTAGCGCGACAGATAGGCGAGCACCGTCTCGGGGCCGGCAAACGGCGGTTTGGCGTAGACCACCCAGCGTTTCTTCCGGACCGGGGCCAGGTGCCGCAGGAAGGCGCGCCGGTCGGTGAGATGCGCGAGGCTGCCGTGGAAGCCGAGCCGCCCGGCCTCGTGCAGGGCCATCAGCCGGGTCAGGAACAGGCGACGGAACAGCTTGCCGAGCACGCGCACCGGCAGCAGGAAGGCCGGGCGCGACGAAATCCAACGTTGCCCGTCAAACGACAGTCCGCCACCCGGCACGATCATGTGGATGTGCGGGTGATGGGTCATCGCCGAACCCCAGGTGTGCAGGACGGCGGTGATACCGATGCGGGCGCCCAGATGCTTTGGGTCGGCGGCGATGGTGGTTATCGTTTCCGACGCCGCTTGGAACAGCAGCCCGTAGACCGCCGACTTGTTCTGCCACGCGATGTCGGCAACCTCGGCCGGCAGTGTGAAGACGACATGGAAGTACCCGACCGGGAGGAGGTCGGCCTCGCGCTCGGCCAGCCATGTACGCGCGGCCGCGCCCTGGCACCGCGGGCAGTGCCGGTTGCGGCAGGAGTTATAGGCAACCCGCCAGTGCCCGCAGTCGGTACAGGCTTCGACGTGCCCGCCCATGACGGCGGTGCGGCAATGTTCGATGGCCGACATGACCTTGAGCTGGTCGAGGCTCAGATGCCCGGCGCGGGCAGCCCGGTACGCAGGACCTGCGGCACGGAAGATGTCGGCGACCTCGATGGAGGCGCGCATGCCCGCTCAGCCGCTGGCTGTCCTCGCTTCTCTGGCGGCCGTCGCCAGCCTGTCGAACGGGCTGGTCACGTTGCGCAGCACCCGGGTGGCGACCTGCGTGTAATAGGCGGTGGTCTCCAGCTTGGCGTGCCCCAGCAGCGTCTGGATGATGCGGACGTCGATTCCGTCCTCGAGCAGATGCGTGGCGAAACAGTGCCGCAGCGTGTGCGGTCCGACCCGCTTGCCGATGCCCGCCGCCACGCTTGCCTCCACGACGATGCGGTGCAACTGCCGCGTGCTGATCGGCTTGAGATAGTGCTGGCCGGGGAACAGCCAGCCATCGACGTGCAACACGCCCTCCCGCCGACCGACCCGCCACCATTCCCGCAGCAACGCCAGCAGCCCGGCCGGGAGCATGGCGTTCCGGTACCGTCCGCCCTTGCCGCGCTCGACCCGGAGCAGCATGCGCTCGCTGTCGATGTCGCGGACCTTGAGCGCGGCGATCTCGGACGCGCGCAACCCCGCGCCATAGGCGACGGACAACGCCGCCTGATGCTTCAGGCACGTGGTCGCCGCGAGCAGCCGCGCCACCTCGTCCTGGCTCAGCACCACCGGCAGCTTGCGCACGTGTCGCATGCGGACCAGCTTGCGCGCCAGGTCCGGCCGGTCGAGCGTCTGCGTGAAGAAGAACCGCAGCGCCGACACGATGGCGTTCATTGTCGGCGCCGGCACGCCCAGGTCACATTGCTCGATCTGGAAGCGCCGGACATCCTCCGCCGTTGCCGTGTCCGGCGGGCGCCCGAGGAACGTGGCGAACCGGCCGACATCGCGGATGTAGTTACGCTGCGTCTCGTGACCGAAACGGCGCATATCCATCTCATCGATAAGACGCTGGCGTAGCGGGCTGACGGCAACAACCGGGGCAAGGATGGTCATGGCAGGGCTCCTTTCGTGGAACCCCGATGCTCTGCCTCCCGCCCGCAGCGCTCAACTGGCGCGCGGCGCCCGTTACATCACCTCAACCGCCCCCCGCACGCCCCTCCCGCGCAGCGGGTTCGTGCGTCCACCAATCTCCGCCGTTCCGAATGGCCGAGCGGGCTCGCTCAATCAGCCGATCCGCTCTTATGAACGAGCGGCAGCTTTCAGGAAGCGAGAAGGCACGTGCGAACGACTGGAATTGGGTCGTCGCGGCCGCAAGTCTGCCGGACAGGTCGCGGTGCATACTCTCCTAGTTCAGCTCGCTTCCAGCGCCTCAACGCGGACTTTTCAGCGAGCGACCGGTTGGGCGCGAGCCGCGACTAAGAAGGCGAGGTCCCAAACGATCACACCACCCGCAGCGCGATGCTCTTCCTCTATCCGCTCCGCCAGCGTGTCCGGGTCGATCTGCTCCACGGTCGCAATACCTCGCTCGACTATTCGCGGCAGCATCGCCTGCGTGAGTGTTGGCAGGAAGGAGGGCTGGTTGGGATTGATCAGGATGGCCTCGCCGCGCGCCTCCTCAACCGAAAGCCCCAATTGCTGCATCAGTTCGGCGAGCCGTAGCGCTAACCCCACATCCCCTCCTTCTGCTGCAACTGTGCTCCAGTTCCAGTCATAAAGCTGGCGGTGCAACGCGAGGTGCCCAAGTCCTGCGGGAAGGGCGGTGCGTGCATGTTCCTGAAATGCCAAGACGGCATTCGGATTGGCCATCGTCGCTAGCCGCTCCAGTGCCTTGGCGGCATCAGGTAGGTACATCAGAACGCGAGGGCCGACGATCGCGTCAAAACGGCCGAGATCGGGCAAGTCACCCGAAAGATCGACCGCGCGATATTGGATGTGCGCGACACCCAAGTCCGTGTCGGTCGCTTGCGCTACCGCCAGCGCCTGTTCGCTCCGGTCGATCGCCACGACTTCGCCGCTTGGCCCGGCAAGCCCGGCCACAAACCGACTGAGGTCACCATTGCCGCAACCGACATCGAGTACCCGCGCACCGGGAGTTATGCCGATGTCGCCGAAGAAGCGGGCGCTGGGAGCATTGGCCGGGTTGGGAGGGGAGCGCAGAGGTGAGTGAGACATTGTCTTATGATACAGATGGTTGCACGCGTGCCTAGTTCAGCTGTCCAGCGAGTTCGGACAATCGCGGACAAGACGCGGGTCGGCAGACCTATCTCTTGATGCGATGAACGAGTGTCCGACGTTGGTGAACAGAAAAGGGAGCTTGAACGTCCGGCAGTGGGTCGGTGTCCGTGTGGCTGACCGATAGCAGCTGGAAGCCTGCCCCCCTTTGCGCACGTTGGTGAACAGAAAAGGGAGCTTGAACGTCCGGCAGTGGGTCGGTGTCCGTGTGGCTGACCGATAGCAGCTGGAAGCCTGCCCCCCTTTGCGCAAACTAAAGCGAACACCATCTTGGAAGGTATGGATAATCTCGAAGACCTGGGTCTGGTAGACGATGACGACATCGTCCTGGACGAAGCCGCGCTCGCGCTGGCGCTACTCGATCACGACAAGATCGACATTGGCCCATATGAGGACGTGCTTTCTGACATTGCATCGCGGCTCGACGGGGTAGGTGCCGGTGTTGTCGATCCTTCGGAGCGTGCTGGCTGCCTCGCACAGGTGCTTGCCGAGGAGTTCGGCTTTTCAGGTGACGCGGAGACGTACGACGATCCTGACAATGCCGACTTGATCCGCGTTATCGACCGTCTGCGCGGTCTGCCGATCAGCCTGTCGATCCTGTACGTTGCCGCGGCTCGACGCATCGGCTGGGCTGCCGAGATACTGAACGTGCCAGGACATGTGCTAGTCATGGTCGGGCATGAGGCTAAACCTGTCATCATAGATCCCTTCCGCGGGGGCGCTGTCGTTGGTGTCGAACAGATCACCGCGTTGCTGGCCTCGGCAAAAGGCGGCGCCTCGGCCGCAGTGCGGCACGTAGCGACCATGGAGAACCGGGCGATTCTTGTTCGGCTGCTGCTCAATCAGGCAACCCGGGCAGAGAAAGCTGGCAAAGGTCGGCGGGCACTGGTGCTTTACAGCCGGATGACGTCGATTGCGCCCAACTATCCCCATCCCTGGTGGGAGCGTGCCCGACTGGAACTCATCGACAATGACGTAACCGCCGCTCGCGCCAGCCTTACTGCGATGCTCGAAATCACGCGTGAGCCAGATTTACGAGAACGAGTGACCGGCATGCTGAATGCGCTTGTCGCAGGATAGAGGCCTACCAGTTTCATTGCCATTCGAGTGCGATTCTCAGCTGGCGGGCGACGATCAAGCGCAAACGGGGCAAAGCCGGTACGCTGAACGAACGGCAGACCCGAAACGCGTTGATGCGCCTTGTACTTGTCCGGGACCTTGGTGAGGATGCGCATCGAAACCGCGGAGTAGCCATCATGCGTCGTCGAACTTTTCTTGCCGCCGTGCCGGGGGCGGCGCTTTTGCCAGGTTCGGTTATCGCGGAACCACAGCAGGGTAGAACGCGTGTATCCGGTGGGCAGGGCGCGCCCGGCCCGGGGCAGGGCGGCGCACCGCAGCCGGCGACGGCTGACCATCCGAAACGCTGGGCGGCCGGGGCCGATCGCTTTGTGCGGCCCGACGTCACCGCCGGCGACCGGCCGGTCGGCGCGAGCTTCGCGTCGCGGACGGCGGCCTATGGCCTCAACGGGGCGGCGGGGACCGCGCATCCGCTGGCGACGCAGGCCGGTATCGACATCTTGCGGCGGGGCGGGTCGGCGGTGGATGCAGCGATCGCGATAAACGCCTGCCTGGGTTTCCTCGAGCCCACCTCCAGCGGCATCGGCGGAGATGCCTATGCGATGATCTGGGATCCGAAGACGCGCAAGGTCGTCGGGCTGGCGGGATCGGGCGCATCGCCGCGAAGCCTCAGCCTGGAAACGGTGCGGTCGCGCGCCCGCGCGGGCGCGCTGCCCCCGCTGGGTGCGGTCACCGTATCGGTGCCCGGTGCGGTCGATGCGTGGTGGACCATGCACCAACGCTATGGCCGGCTGCCCTGGGCGCAGCTGTTCGAACCGGCGATTGCCTATGCCGAGGCGGGAGCGCCCGTTCCCGACATCATCGCTTATTACATCCGGCGCAGCATGGCCGCGTTCCGCCGACCGGGGAACGGCATCGAGGAGACGGCGAACGCTCTACGAACGTATGGACTCGCTGACGGTAAGGGACCGGCGGCGGGCCAGGTGTTCCGCAATCCCGACCTCGCACGCACCTACCGTGCTATCGCGAAGGGCGGCCGAGACGCGTTCTACGCCGGCGACATCGCGCGCGTCATCGATCGCTACTTCAAGCGTATCGGAGGCTGGCTTCGGTTCGAAGATCTGGCCGCGCACCGCTCGGAATGGGTCGAACCGCACCGGACGGGCTATCGCGGCGTGGATGTGCATGCGCTGGGCGCGAACACGCAAGGCATCGCGACGCTGCAAATGCTCAACATCCTCGAGACGTTCGATCTGGGCGATGCTGGCTTTCAGTCGCCACTGTCGATCCATCTGCAGGCGGAGGCGAAGCGGCTTGCGTACGAAGATCGCTCGCGCTTCTACGCCGACCCGCGCTTCAGCAAGGTGCCGGTCGAATGGCTGATCTCGAAGGAATATGCGCAGGCGCGGGCAAAACTGATCCGGCCAGGGTGCATCCTCGATCCCGTCTATCCGGGGCAGGCACCGAGCCACGGCGACACCACCTATTTCAGTTGTGCCGACAGGGACGGCATGATGGTGTCGATGATCCAGTCGAACTTCCGCGGCATGGGGTCTGGACTGGTTGCCGACGGATTGGGCTTCATGTTCCAGGATCGCGGGCAGTTGTTCAGCCTGAAGGACGGCCATCCCAATATCTATGCGCCCGGCAAGCGACCGTTCCAGACGATCATTCCCGGCTTCGCTACGCGCGGGGGCGATCCGTGGATGAGCTTCGGCGTGATGGGCGGCGATATGCAGCCGCAGGGGCAGACGCAGATCATCGTCAACCGTGTCGACTATGGCCTGGAAATCCAGTCCGCGGGCGATGCGCCGCGCTGGCACCATGAGGGCTCGTCGCAATCGATGGGAGAGGACGCGGCCGGACTGGGCCCACGTGGCCTGCTGCGGCTGGAGACTGGCGTGCCGATGGCGACGCGGCAGCGGCTTGTCGACATCGGCTGGACGATCGGCGAGCCCGATGGCGGCTTCGGCCGCTACGAATGCGTGGAGCATCGCATGGACGGCGCGACCCGCGTCTATGCCGCGGCGAGCGAAATGCGCGCCGACGGCTGTGCGCTGGCCTATTGAGGAGACGCTGCGCAAGTGGTGTTCACGAAGCGGTAGCACGCCAGGCGAGGGCGCGTGGCGCTAGGGCAGCGCTGCGGCGACATCGGCGGCAAAGCGCGCGATGTCGAAACGGGCTGCGCCAGGATCCTCGCCGCGTCTCACGATCACCAGACGTTGCGCAGGGATAACCATCACATATTGCCCACGATTACCCTGTGCGGCAAAAGTGCCCACCGGCAGCCCCTGTCGGGGGCCGAACAGCCACATCGTCGCGCCATAACCGGGGCCGCTCGGCGGCTGGGGGCCGCTCGGCGTCGTCATGGTGCCTAACCAGCCCGCCGGCAGCAGGCGCTGGCCCGCCCAGACGCCGTCCTGGGACCAAAATAATCCAAGCCGCGCGAGGTCGCGGGCGGTCGACCACACTTGGCTGGAGAGGACATAATTGCCGTGCCAATCCGTCTCCGCGACCGTATGCGCCATGCCGAGCTCGCCGAACAACTTGTTCGGCCACGTGCGATACCGGTCCTCGCCAATCCGCTGCCGTGTGGCATAGACTGCGAGAAGGATGTCGTTGTTCGCATAGCGAAAGCGTGTGCCGGGCTGGGCCTCCAGAGGCCAGGACACCGCTTGCTCATCTACGGCCGTGCCGCCGAAATAGATCGCGTCGGTGCGGTTGCCGGCGGTGTCGCTATGAAGGCCTGACGCCATACGCAGAAGGTTGTCGAGCGTGATCGATTGTCGCGGGTCACCGGCGCTCCACTGCGGCACAACGGCTGGCCCTTGGAGCGCCCCGGCATCGACAAGGCCTATCAGCGTTCCGGCGATCGACTTGCCGACCGACCAGGTCCTGTTCGAAACGTACGGCCCAAAGCCGCTGCCATAGCGTTCTGCAACGATTTTGCCGTCCTTCACGACGATCACGCCGACCGTCTTCGTGCCAGCGCCATAGCCACCGGCGAACGCTTTGCCGACGGCTCCGGTCAGCAGCGCGGAAGGGCGCGCCGCGATGCCGGCATCGCCCTGCGGCCATGGGCGGGGATTCGCCTTCGCGATCGGTGGCGGTGCTGCCGACGCCTTGCCCGCCGGCGCCTTGCTGCCGATCGGCAGCGTCACGCAGCCACGGCCATCGCGCCAGATCGCGTATCGCGGTGGCAGCGCGGGGTCGAAGGCGACGGCAACGGACCCATGCGCGCGGTCGATCTGCGCGGTGAGCGTCGGCACGATCTTGTCATATTCGGGATAGATGCCGGTCAGTTCGTCGGCATCGATCTGCGCCGGGGTCCGACCGGCGTTGAAGAGGCCCGAGCAATAGAGTGCGGCCTTATAGCCGGCCGCCACCGCGCGTGGGTAGGTGCCGGCCGAAGGCTGGGCGACGATCTGGGCGTTCGCGGGACCTGCCAGGAGCAGGGCGAGGACGACTAACTTTGATATCCGCATCGTCGCATCATTCCATTACCCCCCGGCTACGACAATCCACTTATCTGGAGCGCGCCGTTCAGCGTCCCCCTGTCGAGGGAATTTCTGTGGCAAGGAATAGGCAGTATGCCAGGATGATGGCCGCCCATATCCTGTACAGCTTTCGTCGTTGTCCGTTCGCGATGAGGGCGCGATTGGCACTGGGCATCGGTGGTGTGCGCCATGAGCTTCGGGAGGTCAGGCTTTCCGACAGGCCTGCGGAACTGCTCGCCGCGTCGCCCAAGGGCACAGTGCCGGTGCTTGTGACGGCGGAAGGTGTCGTGCTCGACGAAAGCCTCGCGATCATGCGTTGGGCGCTGCGTATTCGGGACCCGGAAGATTGGCTCGCTCGTGACGATCCCGCGCTGATCGCAGCCAATGACGAAAAGTTCAAGCACCACCTCGACCGATACAAATATTCTGATCGCTATGGCTCGGACCCGACCCGGCATCGTGATCTCGGCTTCAAGTTTCTACAAGATCTGGAGATGCGGATCGGGGTTGGCGGTCAACTCGGCGGCACAAAGGCGGGTCTGACGGATGCCGCCATCATGCCTTTCGTAAGGCAGTTCGCCGGGGTCGATCGAGCGTGGTTCGACGACTTGTTTTTGCCACGGCTGAAGCCATGGCTCGCCGATCATCTTGCTTCCAATCTCTTCGGAGGGATCATGCACAAGGTTTCGCCCTGGTCTCCGGACGGGCCGCCGATCGTCATCGAAGAGCTGACAAATGCGGATCGATGATGTGATGCTAGCTGAGCAAACAGCGGCCAGGCTGCAATTAACGTGCGTCCGCTTTCAGGAGGGAGCCGCACGCCGTTGAATGGCCGACGTTGGGTCTCGGCCACCTCAGCGGCCTGCTGGTGAGCATCCGTACGGACGATACCCCACTTAGACCGGAAGAGGTGATCCCTGGCACCTAGCGGTCGTTCGATATAGTGTTGACCGTCCCGCAAAGTTACGGCGCGCTCCCTCACTCCGCATCCGTCCACGCGATGAATACAAGCGGAGCGAGAGAGCCCTGGTGGTGAGCGATCAGCAGCGTGGTGTAGACTTGGCCAGATCCATTTCCTTGAGAATACGCCCGGCCTCATGCGGCTCGGACCGCAGATATTGTGGTGGTGCATCCACCGATGCGCCGAGAGCAGCAGCCGCATGCCAAGGCCAGCGCGGGTCCCACAGCACGCCGCGCGCAATCGCGATCGCGTCCGCATCGCCATCCTGAAGGATAGCCTCAGCCTGATGCGGGTCGGTGATGAGACCGACCGCTATGACCGGCATCGACACGGCCTGCTTCACCACCTTCGCGAGCGGCACCTGGTAGGATGGACCGACCGGAATTTTCTGGCGAGGGTCAAGTCCCCCGCTGGACACATGGATCGCGGCACATCCGCGGGCTTCGAGTTCTGCCGCAAAGATCGCGGTCTCGTCCACCGTCCAGCCGCCTTCGACCCAGTCCGTGCCCGAGACGCGAACCGTCACCGGCTTGTCGGCCGGGAAGGCCGCGCGCACGGCATCGAACACTTCGAGCGGGAAGCGCATCCGATTGGCAAGATCGCCGCCATATTCATCCTCGCGCGTGTTGGAGAGGGGCGAGAGGAATTCGTGCAGGAGATAACCGTGTGCGGCATGGATCTGGATCGAGTCCAGACCGATCCGGGCGGCGCGCCGTGCCGCATCGGCAAAGGCATCGCGGATACGCGCGAGGCCATCGCGATCGAGCGCGCGCGGTGGATGCTCGTCTGGTTCGAACGGCAGGGCGCTCGGCGCAAGGGTCTGCCAGCCATGTTCGGCATCGGGCGCGATCTGCGCCCCACCATGCCAGGGCTTTGCCGTACTCGCCTTGCGTCCGGCATGGGCGAGCTGGATCATCAACGGCATGTCGGACCAACGGCGCACGCCATCGACGACGCGCTGCATCGCCGCTTCGGTGGCATCATCCCACAATCCGACATCGCCATAGGTGATGCGCCCCTCGGTCGTAACTGCCGTCGCCTCGATCGTCAGAGCGGCCGCGCCCGACATGGCCAGCTGACCAAGATGGATCAGGTGCCAGTCGGTCATCGCACCGTCTTCGGCCGAATACTGGCACATGGGCGCAATCACGATGCGGTTGCTCAGCGACAGGCCGCCCACGTCCAGGGGTTCGAAAAGCTTGGCCATTACCATTCTCCTACGTTGGGCATCGAAGCCCATGGTTCGGCAGGAGCCTTGTGTTCGCCCTGCTGGAGTAGTTCGATCGAGATACCTTCGGGCGAGCGGACGAACGCCATATGTCCGTCACGCGGCGGGCGATTGATCGTCACCCCGCCGGCCTGCAGCCTTGCGCAGGTCTCGTAAATGTCCTCGACGCGGTAGGCGAGGTGGCCGAAATTGCGGCCACCCGTGTAGGTCTCGGCCGGGCTGCCATCCTCGGGCGGCCAGTTATAGGTCAATTCGACCTCCGCCTGGCCGGGCTTGCCCTCGCCGCGATGATCCTCGTCAGCCGCGAGGAAGATAAGGGTGAAGCGCCCCTGCTCGTTTTCGATCCGCCGGGTTTCCTTGAGGCCCAGCAGTTCGAAGAAGCGAATCGTCGCCTGCGGGTCGGCAACCCGCAGCATGGTGTGGAGATAGCGCATGATTAGGCCCGCTTTACCGTGAGGGCTTCCATGACCAGCTCCGCGGTGCGCGTAGCCGAAGCGGGGTTCTGTCCGGTCACCAGATTGCCGGCGGGCAGGGCGAAGGGCTGGAAATCGGGGCCACCCTCATGGTGTGCGCCCAGCTCCTTCATGCGGGTTTCGAGCAGGAACGGCACGGCCTGATCGAGGCCCACGGCGCGTTCCTCGCTGTCGGTGAAGGCGGAAACCCGGCGCCCCGCCACGAACGGCGTGCCATCGGGCTTCTTCGCGGAAACAAGTCCGGCGGGACCGTGGCAAACGGCGGCCACGATCTTGCCTTCGCGGTCGAACCGCTCGACCAGTCGCGCAAGGTCTTCGTTGCCGGGATAGTCGAACATCGTACCGTGCCCGCCGGGCAGGAACACCGCGTCGTAACCCGAAATGTCGATGCCGGTGAAAACGGGCGTGTCGGCGACCTCCGCCTTCAGCGCCTCATCCTTCCGATAGCGCTCGACCGATGCATCATTCTCGCCATCGGCGTTGACGCTGCGCTGGTCGACCGGGATCGCGCCGCCCTTGATCGAGGCCAAGGTCACGTCGGCGCCCGCATCGCGGAAGGCGTAGTAGGGTGTTGTCAGTTCTTCGAGCCAGACGCCGGTCGGCTCGGTGCCGGGCGTCATGCGGTCGGCTGACGTGGCGATCATGAGAATGCGTGTCATCGGCTTGGCTCCTTTGCGTGCCGGATCGTGGAGGCGAGCGAGTGACGATGCCGTCGCGGCGATGGCCGGCACCAAAGCCCGTCAGGATCGAGCATCGATCATGCGTCTGTTCGATCCGTCGATGCTGGATTAGATAGGCCTCACCACTCATCATGAAACCCAATGGGAATGGCAGTCATCCATAAATCAGTTTATGGAAACATAATGTCTCTTCCACAGATGCGCACCTTCATCGAAGTCTATCGCCGTCGGTCATTGAGCGACGCAGCGCGCGCGCTCGGCATCACGCAGCCTGCGGCGTCCCAGCACATCGCCTCGCTCGAGGCGCAACTTGGCCATCCGCTTTTCGATCGCCATTCGCGCGGCGTCCGTCCCACGGTGATCGCGGACGATTTCGCCGCTACAATTGGTGGCAGCCTCGACCGGGCCGAAGCCGCATTGTCATCGGCACGGGCGCGGTCGGTTCAAATGTCCGGGACGGTGCATATTGCCGCGCCATCTGACCTTCTCGGCGAAATGATCACGCCAAGACTGGGGCCGCTTCTCAACGCCGGGCTTGATCTGCGCCTGCATATCGGTGGGCGCGAAGCCCTTTATGCCATGCTGCTTGATGACAAGGTGCACCTCTGCATCACGGCATCCCGGCCCGCGAATGCACGGCTTGCCTATCAGGAGATCGGCTCGGAAGACCTGCGAGCTGTGGCCGCGCCCGTCGTAGCCGAGCAAATGGCGCGTATGCCGCTCAGTGAAGCGCTTAATACGGTGCCTTATCTTGCCTATGACCTCGACCGGCCATTGGTACGCAACTGGCTGGAGGCGAACCAGATCGAGGTAGCGCGGCTTCCGGCCCTGACCGCACCGGATTTGCGCGTCCTGCGCTCTGGCCTATGCGCGGGATTGGGTTGGACGGTGCTACCCGGCTATCTCACCAGCGCGGAGCGTACGGCCTGCACCCTTGTCGAAATTGCAGCGCCTGTCCGCGTGCCGACCAACGCATACTATCTTGTCTGGGCCAAATCCTCCTTGCGCCACCCCCGCGTTGCCTTGGCGCGCGATGCGCTGATCGGAGCATTGAGGGCGTGAGCGGTCTGGCTGACTGATCCCGGTGCGCTCGGTACACAGAGACGGATGATTGGCCAGCTCCTGGAAGCGGAAAGAGGGACGCGAACGGCCGACTTCGGGCCAGGCTGATCCAGAAGCGATGGGTGCGATGCTTGTCGAGTCAGGCCCAATGGCCTGCCAGTCAATCGCGCTCACGCCCCCAGCCGTCACGCTCAGCGAATAGCTTCTGCATTACGACCATATTGTCGGTGCCCCACTGGCATAACGGCTCGAGCGCGCGGGCGAGACTCTGGCCGAGTTCGGTCAGCGTGTAGTCGACCCGCGGAGGCACTTCCTTGTAGTCGTTCCTGCGCAGGACGCCGTCCGCCTCAAGTTCCTTGAGTTGCTGGATTAACACCTTGTCACTGACGTCGCGGATGGCGCGCTTTAATTCCCCATAGCGGGTGGGCCTGCGTAGCAAAAAGTACAGGATCAGCGGCTTCCACTTTCCCGATATGACCTTGAGCGTGGCGTCGAGCCCGCAGGTGAAGGCAGGCGCGATGGGCGCGATAACGGCATCGTCGACCAGTGGCATTTCAGACATTATAGGTACTTACTAAAAGGTGCATACTTGTCCTTAGGTAGGCTGCAAGCCAACTGCGTGCAACCAATGAATGGAGGCACTTATGGCCAGACTGAATGGGAAGATCGCTGTTATTACCGGGGGTGGCACGGGGATTGGCTTGGCGTCAGCGAAGCGGTTCATCGCCGAAGGGGCGTTCGTGTACCTGTTCGGACGTAGGGCGGAGAAGCTGGAAGCTGCAGTGGCGGCGCTCGGCGGCAATGCGCGGGCGGTTCCGGGATCGGTTGCCGATGCTGGCGATCTTGACCGGCTGTACGACACGGTGAAGCAGGAGCACGGCAAGCTCGACATCTTGTTCGCCAATGCCGGCACGGGGGCATTGGCGCCCTTGTCCGAGATCACGTCCGCCCATGTCGATGCGACGTTCGACGTCAATGTGAAGGGAACGATCTTCACGGTTCAAAAAGGTCTGAAACTGATGGAGGCCGGCGGTTCGGTCATCCTTACCGGCTCGACCACGGGCGTCATGGGGACGCCGGCATTCAGCGTCTATAGCGCCTCCAAGGCGGCGGTCCGCAATCTGGCACGCAGTTGGGCGCAGGATCTGCGGGGCACGGGTATCCGGGTCAACGTCTTGTCACCAGGCCCGACCTTGACCGAGCTTGCCGCCGAGGTCGTTGGCCGTGATGCCATGATCGAAATGGGGGCGACGACGCCAATCGGACATGTCGGCGAGCCGTCAGAAGTCGCGGCCGCTGCTGCATTCCTGGCATCATCGGACAGCAGCTTCATGACGGGCAGCGAGCTGTTTACCGACGGTGGCCTAGCACAGATTTGACAAGGTGCTCCAGCCGGCTTGAGGTCGGCTGGCACCATCAAATTACCTTGTGCCGCACCGATCGCAGCCGCGACCTTCCGATCACCGCGCTATGCGATGACGATGCTGGAAGGTCGACATGAACATGGGGTAATCGCGGGAGCGAGCTACCTCAATCAGCGATGACGTAGAGGAAGGTGGCTGTTCCCCGGTAGATGGAAGTGCGGGCTCACGACTGACAGCCGGGCCCATACATCGGACGGAGAACAGCCATGGGTGAGTATGTCGGGCTCGATGTTTCGCTGAAAGAGACGGCGGTATCTATTCGACGCGCGGGTAAGCGTATCTGGCGCGGCAAGTGCGCCTCGGACCCGCAGATTCTTGCGGCGCTGATCCGCAAGCACGCAGCCGTGCCCGAGCGGGTGGTGTTCGAGACCGGTCCGCTGTCGGTCTGGTTCTTCCATGCGCTGAGCGCAGAGGGGCTGCCGGCGATCTGTATCGACGCGCGCCATGCGAAGGCCGCCCTCGACATGGCGGCTAACAAGACGGATGCGAACGATGCCGACGGCTTGGCTCACCTGGCAGAGGTTGGGTTCTACAAGGAGGTGCGGGTAAAGAGCTTCGACAGCATGCTCTCGCGCACGCTGGTCGCGGCGCGGACTCGCCTGGTGCGGATTGGCACCGAGCTGTCGAACCAGGTTCGGGGCTTGATGAAGACGTTCGGGCTGGTCGTCCCGCCCGTGAGCGGCAGCAAGTTCGAGCGTCAGGTTGAGGCTTTGCTGGCCGACAATGCCGACCTCGGCTGCATCATCCGGCCACTGCTTGAGGCTTGGCACGCCGTTCGCCTTCGCGCCGCGGAGCTTGGACGCAAACTGCTGGCGGACGCCCGGCGCAGCGATGCCTGCCAGCTGCTAATGTCCATTCCCGGCGTCGGCGTCGTGACCGCCACTTCGTTCATCACCGCGATCGAGGACCCGACCAACTTCAAGCGGTCGCGATCTGTCGGCGCCTGGGTCGGATTGACTACCCGGCGCTACCAGTCGGGCGAGATCGACTATGGCGGCCATATCTCGCGGCGAGGCGACAGCCATTTGCGCGGGCTGCTCTATGAAGCCGCGACCGTACTGCTGGTGCGGAGCCGATCCGAGTGCGACCTGCGCAAATGGGGGCTAGAGCTTCGCGAGCGGCTCGGCTTCAAACGCGCTGCGGTCGCCGTCGCCCGCAAGCTGGCCGTCATCATGCACAGCATGTTGATCACCGGCGAGCCGTTCAGGGAGACAAGCGTCACAGCCTGACACCCAAGCTCGTCCGCGTCGCAAGGCGCTGCGAGACGTCCTGCCGGGACGTAGGCCGACCAACTCCGCGACATTCGTTGCATCCGACGCCTACGGCAACGGAATGCGTCATGAACCTTGGAGGGGTCGCCCCGCGAAGCCCCATCATGCGGCGGCACATGCCGACCGCGAAGACGACCATGCTCCCGGCAACGATATCTCAGATAACCCTTGCACCCGACGCGATTAGACGACGAATGGCAAAAGTTCGGAAGCGGGGAATGGATCGTAGATGTCTGCTTCTGGGTCGCCTCAGCAGGACAGGGCGGCGCATTAGTACCGCACCAGCGCGCCGATATAGAAGGCGCGGCCGTTGTCGATCTCTTCGCGGAGCAGCCCGAAATTCGGGCCGAACATGCGCTGCGGGCGGAAGTCGGTCAAGTTCTTGCCCTGCGCAACGATCGTCCAGTGTCGACTGACCGTCAGGCGAAGCTGGGCGTCGAACAGGTCGCTGGCGGCATAGCGCCGGTCGCCGAGCGGATCCGTGGTAGAGACCGAATAGAGGATCGGCGACAAATGGTTCCAGGCTCCCTGCACCGTGACCGGCCCCGCAGTGTAGAACAATTTGACGTTGGCGACAGTGTTGGCACTTTCGAACAGCCCCGACAGGCGGCGCCGGGTCACACCGTCGGACAAGGTTACCTCCGGCGGCGTCGGATCGAGCAGTGTGACATTGGCCGAGACGCCCAGCCCGGCGAGCGGGCCGGGCAGGAACGGCATCCGCGCCACGACCGCGTTCAACTCGATACCCTGTACCTTGGCGCTGCTGGCATTGACCGGGCGGATGCGGGTGACGAGTTGCTGCATGCCGTCGAACAATTCGCTCGCCTGATTGCGGACGGTGATGATCTCGTTCTTGATGTCCTTGCGGAACAGGGCGGTTGAGAACAGCACGTCGCGGTTGACGTAATATTCCAGGCTCAGGTCGTAATTGTCCGACCGGCGCGGCTTCAGGTCGGGATTGCCCGACGTGATGCTGATCGCGCCGGTCGAACTGTTGACGTTGACGCTCTCGCGCGCGGCGAGGTCGTCGTAATTGGGGCGGCCGAGCGTCCGGCTATAGGCGGCGCGAAGCCGCAGCCGGTCGGTCAGGTCCCAGTCGAACTGCGCCGAGGGCAGCCAGTCCTGATAATGCTGGCCCTGCTGACCCCATAAATAGGTCCCGCCGCGCAGGCGATAGGAACCGGTGGTCAGCGTCGTATCCTCGAACCGGACCCCCGCCGTCAGCCGCGCCGTGTCGAGCGCATAGCGCGCCATCCAATAACCCGCGACGATATTCTCCGTCAGGTTGTAATCGGATTGCAGGCTTTTACCCGCATCGGCCGAATTGGCGGTGAAGCCGCTGCGGTGGGCGTCGAAGAAGGTCCGCGCCGCCCCCGGGTCGACGAACAGCATCGTCTGCCCGCCGCCATTGTACGGCGCATAAGATTCGGGTGCGAGCACGCTCGAGAGCAGATCGTTGGAGGTGGTCTTCGTCCGGTAATTGTCCTGGACGAAATCGTAGCGGCGATCGAGGAAACGGGCGAAGGCGCCGGTCGCGATGCCGAAACCACGATCCTCCGCCTGGCTATTGAAGCCGAAATTGGCGCGGGCGGTCAGCGCATTCTCGCGCTGGTCCTCGGCGGTCGTGCCATATTCGAACTGCTTGTAATTGGCCGCATTCGCGACATAGGCCGGATTGGTGAAGCTGAACTGGGTAAACTGGCCCGGCGTGATCGTATAGGCATAGGCCAGGTTGTTGGTGTTCGCGATGCGATAGGTCGCGAGGCTGGCGTCCTGGCTATAGGTCGCGACCGCGTAATTGACGCCGAAATCGGCATGGATGCGGTCGCCCGGCGACAGTTCGCCGCGAAAATCGGCATAGCGCATCCGGCGGGCCTGATAGTAATTGACCAGATCGACCTGCGCATTGGCATTGGTGACATGGCCGCCGGTCGCGGTGACGCCGCTGAAATTGGTATAGCGATTGGTCGCACTCGTCACCGCCGTGTTCGCGGCGACGAGGTTCGACTGCCGCTCCTCGTCATTGGTATGACGGAAATCGGCCAGCGTCACCGCCGCCTTGAACATCCGGTGGTCGTCGAACTCCAGCTTGCCGAACACGCCATAGCGCTGGCGGACATTGTCGTAATGCAGCCAGCGGCGGCGATCCGGCGCGAGGAAGGCGCCCGAGACGTCGTTGGCGGGCGAGGTCAACCGCGTGCCGGTGGACGGATCGAAATAGAGGTAATTGTCGCTGGCCGAATTCAACGAAGCGGAGTCGCGGCGGAAGAAGCTGCCCGCCACCACCACGCCGAACTTGCGATCCGGCCCGAAGGTCGTCGAGGCGACCAGCTCCGCCTGGCCCGACGGTCCGGCCTTGCCGCGCGTCCGCTCGAAATCCCATTTGCCGATGTCGAACCGGCCGCCGATGAAGGGCTTGCCGCCGCCATCGAAGGCGCTGCGGGTGCGCAGATTGGCGATGCCGCCGATCGCATTGCCGTTCATCGCGGCGTTGACCGATTTGTAGACCTCCACCCGCGACGCGAGCGACGAGGGGATCACGTCGAGCGAGACGTTGCGCCGTCCGACCTCGTTGGCGGGCAGCGACACGCCGTCGATCTGGACGAGGTTATAATCGGCGTTGAGACCACGGATCGACAGGAATTGCGCCTCGCCGCGCGCATTGTTCTGAATGGTCGACACGCCCGGCACGCGGGTCAGCGCCTCGCCCAGCCCGAAATCGGGTAGCGTGCCGATTTCGTCCGAACTGATGCTGTCGGAAATGACGGGGATCTCACGCTTCGCCTCGATCTCGCGCACCGCTTGCAGCCGGGCACCGGTCACGACGATTTCGTCTCTCGCCTCCTTGGGCGCGGGCGGCGTGGTTGACGTCTGGGCCTGAACAGGCGCGGCGAGCGCCGACGAGAGCAACAGCAGGGTGCGCAAGGCCAGTGACGTTTTCATCGTAATCCCCTCTTTCCCTGAACAGGTCGATCGCCTATTAATCACTATAGGTGACATATCTATGACGAGGCGGAACGGAACGCAATCGTCATCAAATGAGGACGAGAATGATGCGGGGATTGAAGGTGTTGAGCGTTCTGATCGGGTTGTTGACCAGCACCGGCGCGGCCGCCGCCGATCGCCTCTATGCCTGTGGCGATGACCAGATCCGCGAATATGCTGTAACGGCCGACGCCGCGACCGAGACATGGCGGTGGAGCGCCAGTGCGGCCCCCGACCTGCCGCCGGCCTATCGGACCAAATTGCTGGCCCATATCGATGACTGCAAACCCGTAGATGGGAACAAGGCGATCCTCGTCACCGCCTCGACCGGGGGCGTCGTGCTGATCGATCGGGCGAGCGGGAAAGTGCGGTTCTTCGCGATGGCACCGATGGCGCATTCGGCGGACATGCTGCCCGGCGGCTATGCGGCGGTGGCGTTGTCGATCAATCCGGCAGGCGACCGATTGGAACTCTACAAGCTGTCGCAGAGCGAACGCCCCTTGGCCAGCCTGCCCTTGCCCTCCGGCCATGGCGCGGTCTGGGACGCCCGGCGGCAAAGGCTGTTCGCGTTGTCGCACGACCTGATCCAGGCCTTTTCGTTCGAGCCCAAGGCGGCCACGCCCCGCCTGACCGAAACCGCACGGTGGACGCTGCCCGGGCGACACGACGGGCACGACCTGTCGCCGACACCCGAAGGCGGCTATGTCGTCACCACCGATGACGGGGTATGGACCTTCGATCCCGATCATGGCGCTTTCGCGCCGATCCCGGCGCTGAACCCCAAGCTGCGGGTCAAGGCGGTCAGCGTGACGAGGGAGGCGATGGCGTGGGTGCAGGCGGAGGAAAGCTGGTGGGCACATGGCTTCACGGTCGCCGATCGCGATACGCGCCGTCAGCATCGGTTCGAGACGCCGGGGATGAAGCTGTACAAGGTCCGCTGGATCCCGTGACGTGGCGCCGGGCCTGGGCGACATACGTTACGGCGCATGTCGGCAAGAGCCTGTTGTGGAGCGGCAGCGACCTGCTGACCCTCTATCTGCTCGTCTCGGTCTACGGGTTGGCGGCCAATGCGCAGGCCGATTTCCCCGTCGGCAACCACCTGGCGCGCCGTCCCGGTCACGCAGGTCCGATCGCGGCAGCCGCGCTGGTGCTGTCGGGGATCAGCTTCCCGACGACGGTGCTGCTAGCCCCCTATGGTGCGCCGGCGCTGCTGTCGGCGACGTTGCTGTTCCGGATAGCCTATTCGGGGGGCGACGTGCCGCACAACACGCTGCTCACCCGCCTGGGCGATACACCCGCGCGTGCGGTCAGCCTCTCGCGCGGACGGACGGTGGGGACCGCGCTCGCCTCGCTCATGGTCGCCGGGGTGGCGAGCGGGGCGACTATGGTGCCGTTGCGGATCGCCGTCCCGCCACGATCGTCGACTGTCGGGCCGGAGCGGCCGGTCCCGCGCGCTCTGCCGCTGCCCTTCGTGGTGGCCAGCGTCATCGGCATCGTCGCGCTGGGGGCGCTGGCCAAGGCTGTGCTGCACCTGCCGCAGGCGTGGCATCGCGGCGATGACGGAAGGTCGGTCCTGACCCTGCTGATCTTTGGCCGGACCGCCTCCGCCCTGCTGCCCATACGCCTGGCTGACGCGCGCCATGGGCTAAGACTGCTGGCCATGAGTTATGCGTCCGCCGCGTCCGCCGCGTCCGCCGCGATCGGGTTCGCATGGAGCGCCGGGTCAACGCTGCTCGCCCTGTTTGGTCTGGCCTTGGGGACGACGAACCTGATCGGCTGGGCGATCGTGCCGGTGCTCCGAGCCGGGCCGCGCGGTTGCGGTCTTTATACCATGGCGTCGAAGCTGGTGCTGGGGACAGCGGAGCTCGCGCTGGCTGGTGGATTGGGGCGGGTGCCGACCTTTACTGCGGGCAGCTATGTCGCCTTCGTCCTGATGGTCGCTGCGGGCTGCATCGTCACCGCCCTGTTGCTGCTCTTACCCGGCTTGACACGATCACCTGCTCGAGGCTTGCCAGCCGCATGAACGCGATCACCGCAGGCGACTATCCGACGCATTTCCTCCGTGAAGATGGCCGCCGCACGGCGACCGCCAATGAGCGTGTCGTGATGGACCTGTTGTCGCGCTGGGGGCCGTCGAGCCGCGCCGACCTTGCCCGCCTGACCGGCCTGGCCCCGCATTCGATCACCCGTCTGGTAGAACCGTTGATCGCGCGCGGCCTGCTGCGCGAGGCGCTGCCCGTCGCGGCGGGGCGCGGCAAGCCCGCCGCGAAGCTGGCGCTGGAGGGGGATGCGGCGTTCGCGGTCGGCCTGTCGGTGATGACCGATGCCGTGTCGCTGGTCCTGCTCGACCTGGCGGGCCGGGTGCAGGGCGGTCGCAGCGAGCGGCTGTCCGATACCGAGATCCAGCCCGCCTGCCAGCAGATCCGCCGGATGATCGACACCGCGATCGCCGGCGCCGGGCGCGATCGTTCGACGCTGATCGGAATCGGGGTCGGCGTCACCGGCTATTTCATCGGCGACGGCGCCCGGTTGAACCCGCCCCGGCTGCTCGATCCCTGGGCCCTGGTGCCGCTCGACACGATTCTGGCCGAGGAACTGGGCGAGAAGGTCTGGATTGACAATGACGGCAATGTCGCGGCGATCGGCGAGGCGATGCTGGGCCACGGGCGCGTGTCGCGCGACTTCGCCTATCTCTATTTCTCCGCCGGTTTCGGGGGCGGGATCATTTCGCAGGGGCTGCCGCTGCGCGGGCGACACGGCAATGCGGGCGAATTCGCCTCGATCCTGCCCGCAGACTGGCCGCAGCCCAATCTCGAGGCGCTGCGCATGACCTTCGCGGAGCATGGCCGGCCTTTCCCCGACCTGCACGCCATGCTGGCGGACTTCGACGCGGGCCACCCTGCCGTCGATGCCTGGCTGGACCGCTGCCTGCCGTCGCTCAACCTGGTGGCGTCGGCCATTTCAGCGACGATCGACCCCGGCGCCATCGTGCTGGGCGGTCGCCTGCCCGTGTCGCTGGCCTCGCAGATCGCCGAGCAGATTCGCTTCACCAACCCCGAGCGGCGCGGCTTCCACCGACCCTCCGCGCAAATCCTTCCATCGACGATCGAAGGCGACGCGGCGGCAATCGGCGCGGCGACCCTTCCTCTGCGTGCCGCCTTCTTCGATCCCTATCCGGCCCATGTGCTCACGGCAGACTGAGTCGTATTTCCATTACTCCATCCCAATCGGGATGCTCGTAAGCGGCTGCTCCCGGTTGAACCAGCCAGTCGGACAGGCCTCAGCGTACGACGGCTTTGTTCCAAACCAAGTCGTTTCGGACATTCCTTTTGGGGAGGCCGTCGTAAATTTGGAAATTGTGGTGACGATCCGCCGTGTTGCGTCCGTCATAAAATCTTAGCGCGCGCATGGGATGGAAATGGCCAATGGGGCTTGAGCAGTGACTGGATCGCCGTCGCGCGCTGACTGCACGATCAGCTATCTTTGCGCGCATTTTGGCAAGAGCCAGCTGTGGCATACGAGCGGCCTCCTTTTCGCGTTCTTTCTGACGCAAGCCTGTGAGCTGACGCCCCGAGTGATGGGATGGGTCTTGGGCTCGACGCTGATCCTCAACGGGCTGGTCGACCTGTTCGTCGGGCGCTGGACGAATGGCCGGATCTGCGATGCCGCCGCGGCGGTACGGATGCAGGCGCGGGCGGCGCTGGCGGTCGCGGCCTGTTTCGTGCTGTTCGCCGCGACGCCGCTGGTGCCATCCGGCTGGCGCCTGGGCTGGGCGCTGGCGACGCTGGGCGGGTTCCGGCTGCTCTATCCGCTGGTCGATGTCGCGCAGAACGGGCTGGTGCCGCTGATGACCGGCGATGGGCCACGGCAACGGCGTCTGCTGGCGGCGCGCAACATCGTATCGAGCCTGGCCGCGCTGGCGGTGGCGTTCCTCGCGGCGCCGCTGCTGATCGACCGCCAGCCGCCGAGCGTCTATCTCCTGTGGTCGGCGGCGGTCGCCGGGCTGATGGCGGTGAGTTCGGCGTCGCTGGCGCGTCCCGCCTGGTCGACGAAGCCGATGCCGGTTGTGCCCATGGGCACAACCGGCGCGCGGCGCGACTTTCCCGTCGTCCTTTTCGCCCTGGCCGTGATGATGATCGCCACCACGCTGTTCAGGACGATGGAGCCCTATTTCGCGGCCTTTGCCAGTCGACGGATCGACATCCTGCTGTGGGGCGCGGTCGGCGCTATGATCAGCCAGCCGCTCTGGGTGCTGGCGATCGGGCGGCAGGGCATGGCGCGGGCCCTGGTCGGCATGGCGGCGATGTTGGTGCTGGCCGCGCTGCTGCTGACCGGGCCGGTTCGCACCACCGGCCTCGGCATGATGGTGGTCGGGATCGTGTTCGGGGCGGGGACGAGCGGCCTGTGGCTGGCGCTATGGGCGATGATGGCCGAGCGGGCGGTGCCCGGCCGCGCGCTGCGCTATGTCGGGACCTTCACCTGCATGTCCAAACTGGCGCAGGGGGCAGGGGTGCTGCTGGTCGCGCGGGTGCTGGCAAGGACGCCCGATGGCGCGACGACGCTGTCCGACCCGTCGTCGCTGCCGTCGGGGGCGATGGTGATGGCGCTGGCCGTCATGGCGGCGGTGGCGCTCGCGCTGGCTGCCTATGGGTGGGGGATCAGCCGAACAGGGTCTGGTGGAACAGCAGCGAGGCCGCCCCGACCGGTGCGCTCCATTCCGGTTCCAGATCGGCCACGACCAGCCGCGTAGGCGGCGCCCGGCGGCCCCGCCGGGCGGGCAGGGTTTCCTCGGGCCAGCGCGCGCCCTCGACGATCGTCTGGGCAAGCGCGCGCGGGATGCGCCCGCCGACGATGATCGCCTCGCAGTCGAGCATGAAGCGCACCGCGTTGAAGAAATAATCGAAGTCCCCGCGATGCGCCGCCAGCCACGCCGTCACGCCGGGCCAGGCGGGTTCGAAGCGCGCGACCAGATCGGCGATGCTGTCGGTCGCAACTCCCTGCGCCGCCAGGGTGGCGCGCAGATTGGTGAGGTTGGGCGTGGTCCGCCCCGACAGCGGGAACAGCCCGGCGATCTCCCCGGCATTGCCATGCTTGCCCCGCCACAATCGACCGTCGATCACGATCCCCGCGCCGAAGCCCGCCGCGATGTTGACATAGCAGAAGCTGTCGAACCGGGCCCCGGCGCCCAGCAGCCGCTCGCCGACCGCTGCCGCGCTGGCGATATTCTCGACCTCGCAAGCCAAGCCCAGCCGTTGCCCGACCGCCTGGCGCAGGTCGACCAGCCCCCATTCACCGATCTCCTTGGCCGGGTTGAGGATGTCGGGCGCGACGAAATAGCCGGCCACCGCCACGCCGATCCCGCATAGCCGGTCGCGCGCGACGCCCGCCTCGGCCAGCGCCTCCTCGCCGAACGCGGCGGCGGCTGACAGGATCGCCTCGCGCGCCATGCCGGGCTGGGTCAGTTCGCGACGGGCGCGGACCTCGCCGCCCAGATCGACCAGCACGACATCGGCACGGTCGGTCATCACCGACAGCCCCAGACTGAATGCCGCATCGGGGACGATATGGACGGTCGCGCTCGGCGCGCCGCGCCCGGCCGCCACCGTCTCCCCGATCCGCACCAGCCCCGCCGCCGCCAGTTCCTCGGTCGCGCGGAAGACGGCGGTGCCCGACAAGCCGGTGTCGCGCACCAGCACCTGCCGCGACACGGCTCCGTGGCGGCGGATCATCCCCAACATCATGCGCGCGCGCGAGGTCAGCGCCTCTTTCATCATGCAGTCCTTCTAGCCCCGTTCCGCACCTCTTCCACGCCCATCTTCAAACTGTCAAATTAATTACGTACAGTATGTAAAGAATCGGAAAGCAGAGGGGGTTTGGAGAAATGGCGAAGATGATCACACAAGGTCGGGCGTGGCTGTGCGTGCTGGCGGCGAGCGGTGTGTCCTGGGCGACGCTGGCCCAGGCGCAGACGGCCTCCCCCGCGACACCTTCGTCCGAGACGCAGGATGGCGATGCCGCCAAGCCACCCGCCGACATCGTCGTCACCGGCTTTCGCGCGTCGCAGCGCTCGGCGACGGACGCCAAGCGCAAGTCCGACGTGATCCTGGACGCGGTGGCGCAGGATGATGTCGGCCGCCTGCCCGACCTGAATATCGTCGAGGCCAGCCGCCGCATCGCGGGCGTCTCGGTGGTGGGCGGCGCGGATCCTACCAAGAATCGCGATATCTATCAGCGCGCGACGATCCGCGGGCTCGATCCGCGCTACAACCTCGTCACCATCGACGGCATCCCGCTCGCCTCGCCCGACTGGGTGTATCGCGGCGCGCGGCTGGAGATGCTGCCCGCCTCGCTCGTCTCGCGGATCGAGGCGATCAAGAGCGTCACCGCGCAATATGATCCGCACGCGCTGGGCGGCCAGATCAACATCGTCTCCAAGAGTGCCTTCGACCAGCATGGCGAGCGCTTCTTCGTCATGAACGTGAACGGCGGCTATAACGACACGACCGGCAAGCTGGTGCGCGGCGGCGGCGCCTCGGTGCGGGCGGATGCCACCGCCTCGACCCTATTCGGCGCAGACCGCAGCTTCGGCGTGGTCGCCTCGGTCGAATATCAGCGGCTACCCTCGACCGCGCGGGCCGAGCTGCCCGGCGACACGCTGGGCGCGGGGTGGAGCTATTATACGCCCAAGGGCACGGCGACGCCCTTTCCGAACCTGTCGACCGGTTCTCTCGTGCCGATCCGTAACCAGGATTATTTCTTCGAGAATATGCGCACCCGGCTATCGGGCAATCTGAAGCTGGAATGGCGGCCAGACGATGCGACGCAAGTTTCGCTGTTCGGCGGCTATTATCACGATACCGACACAGAAACCCGGTACGAGACGCTCGCCTTGCCGACCGGAGCGCCGTTCAATGTCACACGCGATAGCGGCCAGTTCGCGCTGGGAGATTTCCAGCAGGGCCTGACCTTCCAGCCGGTGACGCGCGACACCTATCTGGTCGATGCCAAGGGGCATCATGATTTTGGCGGCGGGCTGGTGCTCGACGCGACGCTGGCGCGGTCGATGGCGACCTATCGCGAGAATCGCCAGATGATCAAATGGGACTCCAATCCCCGGCCCGGCAGTTCATCCGTCGGCTATCTGCCCGCCTTCGGCTATAGCTACCGGATCGTCGACGGACGGCCGCGCCTGACCTTCAACAACCCCGCCGTGGTGGCCGATCCCAACAGCTACCGTGCGCTCTATTTCCGCAATATCGAGCGCGACCTCGACTCGACGGTCGACTATGCCAAGGTCAATCTGGGTTATAACAGCGGCGCCGACGACCGGGGTTTCGGCGTCAATGTCGGCGCGGCGGCAACCCGTACCGACCTTTCCTACGACCAGCGCTATGTCGAATATGTCGCGGCGAGCGCTGCCGATCAGGCGAAGATCGGCGGCCTGTCGGGCCTGATCTATCCGCAGATGCCCGCCACCTATGAGACGCCGGGCATCCCGTACATGCTCATCAACCGCGACGCCGCGTGGCAGCGGTTCAACGCGCTGCGCTCGTCCTTCGTCACCACGAACCAGATCGCGAACAACTTCGCCGACGATTTCCACGATCTGGAGACGGTGCGCGCCGCCTATGTCCAGGGGCTGTTCCGCGCCGACCGCTTCAACATGCAGGCGGGTGTCCGCTACGACCAGACCAACCTCGTCATAGGCACCAACCAGGCGCCGACGATCAGCGGCACGACCGCCTATACGCCGGTGCGCCGCCGCACCGAATATGGCTTCTGGCTGCCCTCCGCGCTCGCCACCTATGAACTGGGCGACGGCATGCGGCTCCGCGCGGGCGTGTCGAAGACGATCGGGCGGCCCGACTATAGCCAGTATGCCGCGCGCACCTCGTTCAACGTCGGCAGCAACAATGTCCTGACGATCAGCACCGGCAATCCGGCCCTGAAGCCCCGCGAGGCGTGGAATTACGACCTGTCCTATGAATGGTATATGGGCAGTGCGGGGATGATCTCGGTCGCCGGGTTCGTGAAGGACATCCGCAACGAGATCTTCACCTCGACCCAGCAGGCGCCGCCCACGACCTTCCAGGGCGTCACCTATCAGAATGTCTTCGTCAGCACGCCGCTCAATTCGGCAAAGGCGAAGGTGAAGGGGCTGGAGCTGAGCTATACGCTCGACAAGATCCCGGCGGTGCCGGGGCTGGGCGTCAATGCGAACTTCACGCTGCTCGACGGGTCGTTCAACCAGCCGGTCAGCGCGGCGGGCCAGGCGGCGGGGCTGCCGGCCACGCGCGCCACGACCGGGTTGATCCAGCAGCCCGACTATATCGCCAACATGACGGTGTTCTACCTGACCGGGCCGGTCGAGCTGCGCGCGTCCTACAACCGGATCGGCCGCGCGTTGCAATCGGTCGATGGCGACACGCCGACCCGCGACCTGTATCAGTCCCCGCGCCAGCAGCTCGACCTGCAGGCGCGTGTCGCGGTGCGCTCCGACTTGGAGGTCGTCGGGCAGGTCCAGAACCTGACCAAGGAACCCTTCGTTGTCCGCCAGGGTATCCGCCAGCAATATGTGAACTACTTCTTTCCCGTGGGCCGCACCTTCTGGCTGGGCCTGTCGTGGAAGCCGCACCTGTGAGGCTGGTCGTCCTGACCGCGGCGGCGGGCGTGATGCTCGCCGCCGCTCCGGTCGCCGCCGCGCCGCGCGGGGACGACATGGTGCGCGTCGTGCTGAAGTTCGTGAAGCGCGATGCGGGCGCCGGGGTGCGGTTCGACCCCGCCACCTGTCCGGCCTGCGCGCCCATCACCGACGCCTATTGGAACGCGGACAACCCGCGCGAGACGGTGGTGGCGCTGACCGCCCCCCGCCGCCGGACGCTGGAGCTGGGCTTCGACGGTGCGGCGACGAATGTCCGGCGCGTCCTTCTGGAAAGCGGAGAGATCGCGTTCCGGCGTGAGGGCGGCCGGGTGATCGTAGCGCTGCCGCCGCTCGACCATGACGCGATCACCGCAGGCGAGGTCGCGACCCATATCGTCGAGCCGGGCATGGTGCTGCGCTTCGAGCATGCCGATCCGGCGCGGCGCGCAGGCGTCTATGCCAGCGGCGCCTTTCCCACGCTCCAGCGCGACGCCGCCAACACGCTGGAATTCGCGCAACGCGAGGTGGTGCGCCGCCTGAAGCTGGGCGAGGAGGTGGAGCGGCGCGGGATCGGGCGGATCCAGATCATGGGTTTCGACACCAACGCCCCCCATGGCCATGTCGACGCGCCGCCGCATATCCATATGCACCTGCGCTGGCCGGGCGATGCGGGCACCCAGATCGGCCATTATTATATCGGCGCGGACGGACTGCTGACCCATAATATGGTGGGCATCAAGGGGATGGACGCGCCCAACCGGCGCTTCGATCGCGGGCAGACCTTCACGACCATCGGCGCGGACGACCATCCGGTCTATAGCAACCGCATCACCGAGCAGGGCTGGCTGGCGATCGGTCGGCCGGGCGAGGTGCCGTGCGTGATCGCCCCGCTGGGACCGCGCGGCTTTGCCGATGGCGCGCATGTCCGCTGTCCGGGCATGCCCGATACGCCGATCACCGTGCGCGACGATCTGGCGCGGGGTGTCCTCACCGTCGCGACCGGGCCGGTGGTGGAGACCTTCCGCTACGCGACCGACAATGGCGCATTGCTGTCACCGACCGCGCCGCCGCCCGCCGCGCCCTCCGTCCCACCCGCCGACTAGACCCGGAGTCCTATGATGTCCCCGCGCGCTACCTTCGTGCCCCGCCGCCCGCTGCTGATCGCCGCGATCATGCTGCTCGTCGTCATCGGCCTGACCGTGGCGCTGTGGCATCACCGGGCGTCGGATGCGGGAGGACAGGCCATCGCCGTCGTGGCGGGGCGGTCGGCGGACACGCCGTCCCTGGCGGCGGTGCCGGTCGCGACGCCTTCGGTCGCACCGGGTACGCTGCCCGATTTCGACAAGCTCTCCGACCCCGAACGTCGGGCGGTGTTCGACAGTCATCCGCGCGACGAAGCCTGGGCGAGCGCCCAGGAGGCGGCGCTACGCCGTCGCCTGGCCGGGCTGGCCGACGGGCTGTCCATCACCGGCGTGACCTGCGCCGATCGCCTGTGCGTCGTCGAGGGACGGCTCGCCGCCTCGCCCGCGCGCGGTCGCGAACAGGCCGTCGCGCTCCTCAAGAATGGCCCGCTCGACCATGGCTATGGCGATGCGGGCATGACGAAATTGGGTGTGGGGACGATCAATGCCGACGACGACGGCACCCTGACCTTCACCCAATATATCGCCCGCGCCGCCTCACGGCGCTGGCCCCGACTGTCCAGCCACGGACTGTCCAACAGGGAAGGATTGTAGATGCGTCTCTCGAAATTCCGGCTCGCCGTCCTGTTCGCCGCCACGGCCCTGTCCTCCGCCGCGATCGCGGCCACCAACTACTCGCCCTCCAAGGTCATCCAGGCGATGAAGAAGGACAATGCTCGCCTGCGCATCATCGCCGAGCACCGCGGCTATTTCCATCAGGACTGCCCCGAAAACTCGATCTGCTCGGTCGAGGAGACCACCCGTGAAGGCGTCGAGGCGGTCGAGATCGACGTGCGCGAATCCGGTGACGGCACGCTATGGCCGATCCACGACACCACGCTCGGCCGGATGACCAATTACAGCCTGAACGGTCGGCTGTTCGATCCCTATTCGACGTCGCAGGAGAACGAGTACAGCAATCCCGAGATCAGCCGGGTGCGCGACGGGCTGCTTGAGAAGCTCAAGCTTCGCGATCCGCTGGGTGCCGTCACCAACTATGATTTCCTGCCGCTCGAGACCATGATGCACAAGGTCGACCAGTGGAACCGCAACCTCGTCTATATCTTCGACATCAAGACGAAGAGCGGCATCTCCAAGACGGCGGACATGATCCGGCGGCTGGGCATCCAGGACCGATCGATCCTGAAGTTCAACAGCAATCTGACGACGCCCAGCTCGGTGCGGGCGCTGACCGGCGGCCTGTACTTCGTGCCGGTGATCGGCACGGGCAGCCTCGACTATATCGCCGACCATTTCCATCAGGAAAAGAGCTCGCCCGCCGACCGGGTGGGGGCCTATGCGCTCGACTATGCGCACACGGCGGGCTTCGTTTATTTCGAGCTGCGCAACAAGATGCTGCGCGGCAATACCTCAGGCTCCAATCTGGACGGCGTCTATTTCGACGGGCCGATGCTGAAGCTGGACTCGATCCTCGCGTTCAGCGGCGTCCCGATCGGCGGCTTCTCGCCTCAGGTCGAGCATTATGGGCGCAACGGCCAGCCTGGTACGGGCTATTATTCGGTCGACGGCCATTGCTGCACCCCGCTCGAGGCCCGGCTGGATAGCTCGCGCTATTTCGGCAACGACACGCGCGACGACCGCAGCAACACCCACCAGATGGTCGCGGTGAACCAGGTCATCATCGCCGAACGCGCAGGCGATGCGCTCGCCGAAGCCCGCCGCACCGGCGCACGGGCAGACCAGAACAGCATCCTGTACTGACAGGAATGTGCGGCACTTGTCTTCCCGGGCGAGTGCCGCATGCCTATTTTCAAGCTCACTTGATTTGATGCCGCTCGCCAGTAATACCGCGTCAGGGAGTGTTATAGGCCAAAGGCAGCTCAACAAGTCAGCGGTGCCTCCGCCAGCGCCTGGCTAAATTTGCACTTGAACGAATGGCGGATGATGGGAAGCATTCGGAGCGCTATCAACGTCTGGTTATGGGTCTGTGCGACAGAAGGGAAGGGCGGCCGCTTAGGCCCAGATCTGGACGTTCTACTTCCACCAAGACTTGGGCACGCTCGTAATGCCATCTAGGCGGTACGGTTTTAAGGCTCTGACTTACCCTTTCCTGTAAGAAGTTGACCATGCGTCGATACGTCTCGTCGTCCGCCCCGGGAGCCCCCTTTGACAGCCTGGCGATCGATTTAGTTAGGCGATAGCGGACCTGCCGGATCGGAGATTGGCCGATCCGGTTCTTGGTGTGGCTCATATGCGATCACCCACTGCGGATAACCTTCTGGCGACATGGTGATGTCGGCATGCCCTACCGGGTCGTTGCCGGTTTCTATCCACCCCGCCCCATGGCAATAATTGCAGATTGCCCGCTTGCACCGGAAGCTGACAAGATCGATCTCTGTGTTCCATTGCCCATACCCTCGGCAAATCGGGCATTTCGCATCCAGGGTCCCATTTCGCGGCTGAAGCGGGATGATATCGAAAGCGTGGGGGCTGTTTGGTCCGTCGCAATAGACGACATTGCTGGCATGGGCGATCGGTCTTCTCCTACACCCCGGCCGAACGAATTACCCGACTTGCGGTTGCCGCCGTCGTGACGGCGTGCATCGCGTTAGGCAGTAGCAGCGTTGTCGTCGTCAGGCTTCACCTCCCCACTATCTTTGCGGATGAAACTGATCTTGCCCTGCGTCTCCAAGATAGCCCAGGCGACCTTGAGCTACCCCCCTCTGAGTGGTCCATCGACTATGACAGTCTGGACCAAGGAAGGGACGACGAATGCCTGCCAAGAAGCACAAGCCCGAGGAAATCATCGGGAAGCTGCGCGAGGTTGAGATCATGCTGGGTCAGGGCGGCACGACCGCCGAGGCCTGCCGGCGGATCGCCGTCAGCGAGCAGACTTACTATCGGTGGCGCAAGGAATATGGTGGCCTGAAGACGGATCAGGCGCGTCGGATGAAGGATCTGGAGAAGGAGAACGCCCGGCTGCGTCGTGCGATCTCGGATCTGACGCTCGACAAGCTGATCCTGCAGGAGGCAGCAAAGGGAAACTTCTGAGCCCCGCACGGCGCCGACGCTGCATCGACCAGGTCCGAGAGGTGCTGGATGTATCCGAGCGACGGGTATGCCGCGTGCTTGGGCAGCACCGGTCGACACAGCGCAAGGTGCCGTGTGGGGCAGATGACGAAGAGGCGTTGACCGAGGATATCATCGCCTTGGCCAGGCAATATGGTCGCTATGGCTATCGCCGGGTGACGGCGCTGCTGCATGCCGCTGGCTGGTCGGTGAACCATAAGCGGGTGGAGCGGATCTGGCGACGGGAAGGACTGAAGGTCCCGCAAAAGCAGCCGAAACGCGGGCGGCTTTGGCTGAACGACGGTTCGTGCATCAGGCTGCGACCGAAATATCCGGGGCATGTCTGGGCCTATGATTTCGTCGAGGGGCGCACCCACGACGGGCGCAAGTTCCGCATCCTGACCATCATCGACGAGGCCAGCAGAGAATGCCTGGCGCTGGTGGTCGCGCGCCGGCTCAACCATGAGGATGTGCTGGCGGCACTCGCAGAACTGTTCATCGAGCGGGGCCCGCCAGCCCATGTCAGGTCCGATAACGGCAGCGAGTTCATCGCCACCGCGGTCCAGACTTGGCTCGGACAGATCGGCGTGAAAACGCTGTACATCGCGCCCGGTTCGCCATGGGAGAACGGCTATAACGAAAGCTTCAACGGGTCGCTGCGCGACGAACTGCTCAATGGCGAGATCTTCTACAGCCTCGCCGAGGCCAGGGTGCTGATCGAGGCATGGCGGCGCCACTACAACACCGTCCGCCCGCACAGCAGTCTGGGCTACCGTCCACCGGCCCCGGATGCGGCCACACCGCCATGGCCAGTCTCCGGTTCCGCTTCGCTCCACCTCCGACCGACCATGGCGGCGGAAACCACAATGCACTAACTATCAACCCGGACCACCCGGTGGGGGCTGCTCACGTCCTTGCCATCTTGCTGAAGCCGAGGCGACGATAGCTCCATTGTAAGACGGATGACCGGCGTCGCGCCGTCACCGGTCGCACGCTGCGGCGCTGCAAGCGCACGGCTAGCCCATCGCACCGCTAAATCGATCGCCGCGTCACTCATGCGTTCAGCGATTAGGCCAATGGCAATCCCGGCCAGGACATCACCAGCATAATGCGTTCCGCGCGGCACCTGTACAACGGATATTGATAGTGCTGCACCACGGGCAGCGACCGCATGACCGGGATACGCTCGCGCGATCGCCTCGCCGACTGCGACCGCGCCGGCGCTGTGGCCGGATGGAAACGAATTCTCTTCGTGACGGTCGCTATCACCTTCCCGAATCCGTGGATCATCGCCGTCTTTCGGACGCCTGCGGTTGATCACGGCTTTGATCCCGCTCTTGGCCCAGGTGGCAAGCGTGTGAGCCGCCAACATTCTAAAGCCCGTGCTGGTAAGGTGAAGATCCCGTCGAGCGATGCCATCCGCGACCGTGGCGGCGCATATCATCCGCATTTGTGGCTGATCACCGATCTCGCTGGCGGCGCCAACCAGCCGCACTGGCCAGCTATCGCGCTTGTCGTTCACTTCTGAGGTAATTTTATCGTCGGCCTGTTCGACAGCGGTAGGTTTGCGTGCCCCATTCATAGCTGTTCAACAGATGGATCAATCCGTTGGCTCCGTCAGGCTATGTAAGAATGCACTGTTTTATTGAATGCCTTTTGCCTTAGGCGGTATAGCGCCGATGATTCTGTAAAATGTATCTATCCCCCTGCCGATGATCGCATCGTCCCGCCCCAGACTTTTCGGCCCGGGCTTTCTCATTCCATGACCCTTTTCGAGACAGCTGGTAGGACAGGGGGCGAGGCAGCGGCCTATTAGCTCCTCGGTCGCGAACAGGAATGAGTGGCAGAAGGCGGGAAGTCAAATAGAGATCGCGAATGACCGGAAGTGGGTCGTCGTCGCCTTGGAGTTGTACTCTGAGGATTAATCGTCATGTCCGTCCAGTAGATTGCGCAGCTTTTCAGCATCTTCCGGGGTGGCTGGATTATAGATGATCATTCCCAACTCGGGCCGGCCTTCCACAGCGAACGATGAATAATCCATCGCGAGCAGTCCCGCATTGGGGTGACGGATCCGCTTCACCCCTTCGCCATGAGCGACCACGTCGTTGTCCTGCCACAGTGCATCGAATTCGGGGCTGACCGCGCATAGATCCGCTACCAGCCTCGTAACCTCTGCGCTGGTGCCGGCCTTTGCCCGTGCTACGTCCGCGCGAAAGGCGCCCACGACGAAGCGGGCGATGCTGTCCCAATCGTCGTTCCGGCTGCGGACATGGTTGCTGCCGAACATCAGGCGGAGGATGTTACGATCTTCGCGAGGCAGCTTGGCATAGTCGGTCAGGAGCACCGTTGCCGCACGGTTCCAGCCCACGACATCCCACATTGCCGTCTTGATGATCGCCGGGCTCAGCGCCATCCCGTCAAGCACGCGTTGCAGCCGGGGGGTGATGCCGTCGACCGGCCGATAGCGCGCTTCGGGAAGGCGGCCCAGGCCTAGCATGTACAGGTGCTCGCGTTCCGGCTCGGTCAACATCAGGCCCTTGGCGATCCGATCGAGAACGTCGGCCGATGGCGCACCGCCGCGCCCTTGCTCCAGCCAGGTGTACCATGTCGGACTAATGTTGGCCCGGCTCGCCACTTCCTCACGACGCAGCCCGGGCGTGCGTCGTCGGCCGCCGCCAAAGCCGAATGCCGCCGGATCGAGGCGGGTGCGGCGATCACGCAGATAGGTGCCGAGCGGGTTGGGCGCGTCGCTGACCATCATCGATCCTGTTGCCGCTTATACCATGATACGCTCACTACTGTAACAGGGTGCAGCCAGCAGCGATACACCGCCCGGATAACAAGGAGATAGCTCATGCGGGTATTCCTGACCGGCGCGACCGGCTTCATCGGTTCGCATATCATTCCCGAACTGCTCGGCCATGGCCATCAGGTGCTAGGTCTCACGCGATCCGACGCGGGCGCACGCCAGCTTGAAGCGGCGGGTGTCAACGTCCATCGCGGTGATCTCGACAGGCCCGAGACGCTCGCGCGTGGCGTCGCGGCAGCCGATGCGGTGATTCACTGTGCGTTCGACCATGATTTCGCGAACTTCGTCGCGAACACCAAGAAGGACGAACGTAACATTGCCGCGATGGGAGAGGCGCTGGAGGGAACGGGCAAGCCGATCCTGATCACCTCGGGGGTCGGCATCGGTACGCCGCTGAATGGCGGGGCGGCGACGGAAGACGTGCTCAACCCACGCCACGCCAACCCGCGCATTGCGACGGAACTCGCAGGCGCGGCACTGACGGCGCGACGCATCGACGTGCGCACCATCCGGCTGCCCCAAGTGCACGACACCACCAGGGCCGGACTGATCACGCCGCTGATCGCCGAAGCGCGCCGGGCGGGAGCGGTGGCATATGCCGGTGAGGGGCAGGCGCGCTGGTCTGCTGCGCACGTCAGCGACGTGGCGAAGCTCTATGTCCTGGCGCTGGAAAAAGGCGAGCCGGGTGCCCGTTACCATGCCTCAACGGAGGAGGGCGTCACCGCGCGCGCCATCGCCGAGGCGATCGGAAAGGGCAGCGGGCTACCGGTGCGCTCGGTCGCGGCGGGTGAAGCCGAGCATTATTTCGGGTGGATGACCCCCTTCGCAAGCCTAGACATGACGGCGTCGAATGCCTGGACACGGGCGAGGCTCGGGTGGGAGCCGACTGGCCCCGATCTCATCACCGACCTGGCCGCGATGGACTATTCAGCGATCAACGCGGCATGATTTGTCTTCTGTTGCTCACTGGCTGATTGGATCGTCGTCGAGCCGGCGAGCTGTATCAGGAAACCCGGCAGCGGATTTGATGGTTACCCTTAAACCATATGCGAGATGTCCATGCGCCTGATCGCCATCGAAGAACATGTCCTGCCACGCACGGTTCGTGACGCCTGGGCGTCAGCGCCGCCCCCACATGACCCTGTATCTGCCATCGCTGACGGGGGCGTGACGGGTGAGCGTCTGGCAGACCTCGGTGAGGGGCGCCTGGCGCTGATGGACGAGCAGGGTGTCGACGTCCAAGTACTGTCCCTTACCACGCCGGGTCTACATAATCTCGGGCCTGGACCGGCGGTCGAGTGCGCTTGGCGCGTCAATGATCTGATTGCCGATGCGTGCGCGCGTCATCCCACGCGCTTCCAGGGTTTCGCAGCTCTACCGACATCCGATCCAGATGCCGCCGCCCGCGAGTTGGAGCGCGCCGTGAAAGAGCTAGGGCTGAAGGGCGCGCTGCTGTGCGGCCGCACACGCGATCGTCACCTTGACCATATCACTCTGCGGCCAATGCTGGCGACGGCTGCAGAACTAGGCGTTCCTCTATTCATCCATCCCCAAACGCCGGCACCGGAGATGCGCGCGTCCAATTACTCCGGGATCAGCGAGAGGGCGGATCTCGCCCTCGCCGCCTTTGGTCTTGGCTGGCACTATGAGGCAGGCTTGGAATGGGTAAGACTGGCTGCGGCGGGTGTCTTCGACGAGCTGCCGACGTTGCAGATCATCCTTGGTCATTGGGGCGAGGTGGTGCTGTTCTACCTTGAGCGAACCTCAGCTGTGATGGGCCGGGCTCTTGAGCTTGAGCGATCGCTGTATGAATACGCGCGCAGCAACCTTTACGTCACCGGCAGCGGCATGTGGAGCGAAGCCTACATGCGGCAGTGCCTGGAGATCGTTGGCCCGGATCGTCTACTGTTCTCGACCGACTTCCCATACCAGTATCGACCGGGCGGCGAGCCACGTCGCTTCCTCGAAACCATCGACTTGGACGACACAGCGCGCCGTGGTTTCGCCTTCGCAAATTGGGAGCGTCTGACAGGGCTAAAGTAGCCTAGGCTCGACCCTATGAGCGCCAATCGTAAGATCGCGGTCCCCGATTACTCGATTAATGAACGGCCGCTTTAGGAAAGTAACACGCTCGCTCCGAATGTCCATAAGTGGGTCGTTCGGTCACCCAGACCGATCGTTTGATTTAAGCCGACAGCAGTTTCGCGATCCATCGGCTGCGATCGAACTGGCCGCAGATGATGACTATCGCGGCGGTAAGCGGCACGGCGATCAGGGCACCGGCAATGCCCCAGACCCAGCTCCAGAATGTCATCGCAATGATGATCGCCAGTGGTGACAGCGACAGTTGCTTACCCTGGAGGAGCGGATAGACCACGTTGCTGATCGTCATCTGCAGGATGACGAAGCCGACGAAGACCAGGGCTGGCATCTGCCACCCACCGAACTGCACGAAGGCGAACAGCACAGGCGGCACGATGCCGACGATATTGCCGATCACCGGCACGAAGTTGAGTAGGAAATTGAGAATACCCCAAACCAGGGCGAGTTCCAGCCCGGTCATCCACGACCATAGGGCGGAGGCGACGCCGGTCAGGATGCTGGTGGCAAGGGTCGTGCCGAGATAACGGCGGACCTGACCTGAAATCTCCTCGCTCACTTCGAGCATATCGCGCCGTGCGCCGCCTTCGCACATCTCGTACAGTCGACGACGCAGCCGAGGTACCTCGGGCAGGCCGAGCATCACGACGATGCCGATGAACCCGACATAGGTCACAAAGGCATAGGCGCCGCTTGCCAGCATCTGTAGCGCCCCTGTGATGCGCTGACGATTGATCGTACCTGCGATCGGCACACCCCGATCGGCGGCCCAGGCCGCGAGCCGCGTGTAGACTTTTTCGAGCCCTGCCCACTGCGCCGACATTGCCCCGATCACCTGCCCGATCGACAGATAGACTGCCGCAGCGAAGGCGACGAGGACGGCGATCAGCGAAAGGAGCGTCAGCGTGTAGGCGATCCACGACGGCATATAGCGCGCAAGCCAGCGCTTGAGCGGCCACAAGGCGGCGACGATGATCGCGGCGAAGGCGATTGGCATGATGACGGCGAAGCCCGCCCGCAGCGCTCCGATCAGCAGAATCGCGGCGATGATCGTCAGCATCCGATTTCGGTAGCGGTCCTGCACCGGTTCCTGGGTCATTCGCGTCGTTCCTCGATGCTGATACCGGAGGCGGCCATCGCCTCGGCGTTGAGCCGCGCGCCGAGTAGCAGCGCCCATGCGGAGACCATCAGCCACAGCATCAGCACCACCACGGCGGCAAGCGAACCGTAAGTGTCGTCGAACCGCGCAACATGCGCGACATAGGTACGGAACAGGGTCGTCGCGACGAGCCACATCGTCACGCCGGCGATCGTGCCCGGCAAGACGTGGCGCCACGGGATCCTCTGCTCCGCTGCAGGGGCATAACGATAGATCAGGATCAGCCCTGCGCCGGCACCCAGCGTCAGCGCGCCGAAGAGCGTGACCGTGGAGGCGAGACGCGCACCCGGAAGGCCATCGGGCACATAGTTTTGAAGGAACGCCAGCACGGACAACGACACCAAGGCGGTCAACACGAGCGCTGCGCAGCAGAGCACCAGCGCAGTCGACACGAGCTGCCGACGCAGGCCTTGGCGCTCCCTTTCGATTCGATAAGCGAGGTTGATGCCGTGAAGCAGCGACCGTCCGGCGCGTCGCGCACTGAACAAAGCGATGCCGATCGAGAGGAGGAACGCCGCGACCGACGCCCGGTCGGGCGCCAGCGCGTTGTGCAGGCCCCTGGACACGATCGGTCGCGCATCCACCGGCATAACCGCGGTCAATTTCGACAGATTGCGCGCCACCGTCTCGGCGGGGACGAAGAAGCCGTAAGCGCCAGCGATCAGGCCGATCAGCGGGATCAGCGCGAGGAAAGCAGCGAAGGCGATCGAACTGGCCGCGATGCCGAAGTCGTCGCGCATGCCGCTGCGCACCGTCCGCCACGACAGAACCGTCCAGCGCAGCACATTCGAGGAGTCCGCCCGCTGACGGCTGCTGATCGCTCCGTTCACCCCCACGTCATGCCCCCGTGCCTCAATCGATCTGGATGCCCGTGTCCGGGTGACGGACCCATAACGATCGTCTTCGATTTAGGTCCTATCGATTGCAAAAAGGACGGAACGGCCCGGTGATCTCCAAAGCTCGCATCAGCTGGCTCGTACGACGTGTCTCTCGAAAGATCTGGTTCCGGGCCGCGCTCATCAGCGCCGCTAGCGTCGTCGTAGCCGCCTTTGCCGGGATCGTCGCGCGTGCGGTGCCGTATCACTTCACCGGCGACATCGGGCAGGATGCGGTCGGCACAGTGCTGGAGATCATCGCCTCGTCGATGCTGGCCGTCACCACCTTCTCGCTGACGGCGATGGTCAGCGCCTATTCGTCGGCCACCCAATTGGCGACCCCACGTGCGACCCAGTTGCTGATCTCCGATCGCATGTCGCAAAATGCGCTCTCGACGTTCCTTGGCGCGTTCATCTTCGCGATCGTCGGCATCATCGGGCTGCAGACAAGGCTTTATGGTGGGCAGGGGCGGGTCTTGTGGCTTATCGCCACCGTACTCCTCGTGGCGCTGGTAGTCGTGACCTTGTTACGCTGGATCGCCCATCTCGCGGCCTTCGGCCGGATGTCGGACGTGATCGACCGGGTGGAGGACGCGGCGCGCTCGGCGATGATGGCTTTTGCCAAAAATCCCCATGGCGGGGGAAGACCGGCGATACCGATCCCGATCGACGCACGACCGGTCCTGTCCGACAAGATCGGCTAAGTGACGCATATCGACTTTGACCGCCTTGCAGCGCTGGCACGGCGCTCCGGCATGGTTATTCATGTAGCGGCCATTCCAGGCACATTGGTGCATACGGGACGGCCGCTCCTTCATGTGGTCGGGCGCGATGAGGACGAACAGGATTGCGAATTGGCGCAGGCCTTCATGATCGAGCGGCACCGCGATTTCGATCATGATCCCCGGCTTGGCCTCATCGCATTGGGAGAGATCGCAGGGCGGGCGCTTGCCCCCGCCACCAACGATCCCGGTACTGCAATAGAGGTTCTCAATGCGATCTTTCGCACCCTGAACGAATTGCCTGCGAAAGAGGTGGCCTTGGACGGTGATCTGCCGCCAGTATATGTACAGCGCCCGTCGGTAGAAGACCTGGTTCGAGCTGGCTTCGCGCCGATCATCCGAGAGGGCTCGGGTGAGGAGGAGGTCGCGATACGTACCTTCAAGGTGCTGGCCGCCCTGGGCGAGGCGTTTCCCGACGCGCGAGAGGTCACGCAAACATTGGCTGGCGAACTTGAACAGAATGTCGAGCGGGACATGCGCGATAAGGCCGCCATCGCCAGGACGTTGGCCGCGTTAGAAAATTGAGCACTGAGGGAGCAGTCACGGAAAAGGGGATCAGCACGCGCCAATGTGAACGAACGGCAGAAACCTGGACACGATCGGCACGTGTCTAATGGCTGGTCTTGGGTCACCCTGCTGCCCGACCGGTTGAGATGAGCGGCGTTTTTGTTTGGCGTCGACGGGCGTCAGCACAAAGGCGAATGGCGTCGCAGATGACCATACTCGGATCCACCCCGTTGCGTGCCGATGAGCGCTTCGGTATCCCGTCAGCGGTGACAATGAACCAACCTGACGCTCGGCAGGAGCTTGTCAAAGCCCTGGTCGCCACAGGGCGTGAGGACCGTGCCGCCTTTCGCCAACTTTATGCCCTCACGTCCGCGAAGCTTTTCGGCATCTGTCTTCGTATATGTCGCGAGCGGCAAGCGGCGGAGGACGTTCTGCAAGAGGTCTACGCTATCATCTGGCGGCGGGCCGGTGCCTATGAGCCGGGGCAGACCAGTCCATTCGCCTGGCTGGCCACAATAGCCCGCAACCGCGCCATCGATTATCACCGCGCACTGGGTCGGCGCCCGACCGCGCCGCTGGATAATGTCGCCGAACCCGCCGCTTTGGAGCGCCTAGCACTAGAAAGTATGCTGCTGGACGAGGAGGAGCGCAAACTTCATGGCTGCATGGATCGCCTCAGCGAAACGCAGCGCGACGCCATCCGGACGGCCTTTTTCGAAGGTATTACCTATGCCGGGCTCGCCGATGTCCGCGGGGTTCCGACGAGCACCATGAAGAGCCGGATCCGGCGCGGCCTCGAACGGCTCAAGGAGTGTCTCGACGATGACCTCTGACGAGACCGATCTGACTGCCGCCGAACTGGCGCTTGGGGTCCTCGATGGCCACGAGCGCACTGTTGCGATGCGCCGGATACTGGACGATCCCGCCTTTGCGCGGGACGTCGCACGGTGGCGGCGGCATCTGGCTGCCTTGTATCTCGAGGTCGAGCCGATCGCGCCAAGCGCCGATCTGGAACGCAGGATCCTGGCGGTGGGCGACAACGACAATCACCGTACGGCACCCTGGCGAGCGATTGCGGGTATTTCCAGCTTGGCGGCTGCGATCCTGCTGACGGTCGTAGTAACCCGTCCCGACACGCCAGCGGTTGTACCGCAGGTCGCCAAACCCGCTCCCTTGCTCTTTGCGGTCCTCACACCCGAGCGTGCCGCGCCGATCACGGTATTTTTTGATCCAGCGACTCGCACGTTGAAGCTGCGCGACGCGCCCTCCGTGAAGAGCGGGCAGGATGCACAGCTATGGGCGATCGGGGGCGATGGGGTTCCCCACGCAGCAGGTCTGCTCCGTCATGAAGGCGGGGTCCCCCTGAAGATCGCTCCGCAGGTCGCGGTCATTCCCGGGACTACATTGGCGATATCCATCGAGCCGCTAGGGGGATCGCCCAAGTCGACACCGACGGGGCCGGTGGTGGCTGCGGGTAAGCTTGCCGAAATTTAAGGGGTCGAGTGGCGAAGCTGCGTCCAACGGGCTGTTGGCGACGTAATCCGAAAGCCGCGCTTCATGCGGCTGGAGAGATGTGATGACCCTGATGATCCGTGGTGTGATGATGGCTGTCGCGCTCACTGTCGGCGCTGCCGCCGGTGCTGCCCCGCGCAACCCGATGGTCGGCGGTGCGGCTATGTACCCCACCAAGACGATCGTGGAGAACGCCTCGCAGTCGAAGGACCATACGACCTTGGTCGCCGCGGTAAAGGCGGCCGGCCTCGTCGACACGCTTTCTGGCCCAGGCCCGTTCACCGTGTTCGCGCCGACCAATGCAGCGTTTGCAAAACTGCCCGCTGGCACCGTCGACACATTGGTGCAGCCTGAGAACAAGGATAAGTTGACGTCGATCCTCACCTATCACGTCATACCCGGCCGGATCACCGCCCGGGACATTGCCGCCAAGGCAAAGGCCAATGGCGGGACGGCGACCTACACCACCGTTCAGGGCGAGCCGATCATGTTCAAGAAGGCGATGGGCGGCTGGGCCATCATGGACAGCAAGGGCGATACCGGCCGCATCACCACCGCCGATGTCATGCAGTCGAATGGCGTCGTGCATGTTATCGACACGGTGATGATGCCATAAACGGCGGCGGATCATGACATGGGATGGGGCGGCAGGTAGTCGCTCCATCCACGCGACGGAGGGGTAATCTGTCACGTTGACTTGGAGGCGCGAATAAGCCCTCATTGCTTATGCGCTTGAACGACGGCGCGGGTTAATGCGCTGGTCGACTTTGCGCGCCTGCGCCAACATTTTGCCGCAGGCCACTGACACCCCGGTAGGAGACGATAAGTGCTGTTTCACACGATGATTGGTTCGAACGACATTGAACGGTCGAAGCGCTTTTACGACACTGTGCTGGGAACGCTCGGCATTGGGGAGCCGATGCGGAACGTGGCCGATAGCGGCCACACGCGCTTGATCTATCGGGGTGAGAGCGGAACCGCCTTCATCGTCACGCAGCCGATCAATGATGAACCGGCGACCGTTTCGAACGGTGCCACGGTCGCCTTCCAGTGCGACTCGCCCGAGCAGGTCAAGAAATTCCACGACGTCGCCGTGGCAGCCGGGGGTACGTCGATCGAAGCGCCACCCGGTCCTCGTCATACGGCATCCATGGGAACGATCGAACTGGCCTATGTCCGCGATCCGGACGGCAACAAGCTTTGCGGCATTCATTTTCCAGGGTGACCCGATAGGGCATTGGGCTTGCCACGAATGGCGGCGGCAAGCCCATGTCCCAGCAGATATTCCTTTCCCCTAGGCAAGGAAATCACGATGACACATGGAAACATGCCCGATGTTTTCTAAGCGATATTCGAATTCGCAGCGCGTGGGATTTGCTCGGCTGGTCGACGACCATATTCACATTGAGTCGAGCATATCGGCCCTGCTGGACGATTTGAAGGATGAGGTCGCATCCCCCCACGACATCTCAATACAGCTCGATGCTCTGGCCGTCGTCATACGCAAGCATCTGCGTGAAGAGTCTGATGTCATTCAGAATACACGCCTTGAAATATTACCCGATACATGGCGAGAGACTTGGATCGAGGGTGAGGCCGCTCTTCTGCAGCTGAAGGTCGATTGGAGTGGTTTCGTGGATCACTGGACCGAAAGCCGTATCGCCAACGATGTGCCGGGGTTTTCTGATGCTGCGAATTCGATCCTTGCCCGATTAAGCGATCGCGTCAAAACAGAAACAGACTGCTTTTACAAAACTGCACTGTCGACAGGCAGTATCGAATACTGATTCCTAGGTCTTTGAATCCGATGTCGATTTGTCGATCATTGACTTCATAATTCTTGCTTCGCTCGTGGCTGCCGTCGGACTGGCAACGGTCCACCACCACACCGTCGATAACGGGATCGTAGCGCTATCACGTTCGCTGATCGCTACCGTTAATAATGACGTGCTTCCCAAGGCTCTATAACTCATAACGGGGCTGAAGTTGGTGTGATCCTCCCCTTGGTGACGTTGCGCGACCTGCTTGGTAACATCGGCAGTTATCAGGCGATGATTAACAAGCGTTCGCTTCCGGGGGACTGCCGCATTCTTCCGAATGACCGGTTATGGGTCGTCGTGACGGAAGGGCAGGGCGGCCGCCATCGACCAGATCCGGTCATTCATCCGAATTCGCCGAGTTACCGGTTCTGGAGAAAGCTGCCGTCCCAGCCTCGGGAACTGGCGCGTTAGCTCCGCGCCATTATGGGCGTTCGAGCCGTAAGCGCGGCGTGGAGGCCGCAGATTACGCAGCTTGTGCGGTCGGCTGATCTGCCGGGGGCATCCAGTTCCAGGGCATGAGTTCGTCCCACCGACTGGCAGGCCAGTCGCCCGCGACCCTGGCAATGACGTCGGCGATATAGGCCTGCGGGTCGACGCCATTGGCCTTGCAGGTCTGGATGACGGTGTAGATGGCCGCGGCCCGCTCGCCGCCTGCGCGCGAACCGGCGAACAGCCAGTTGCGGCGTCCGACCGCGACACCGCGCAGCGCACGCTCCGCGATATTGTTGTCGATCTCCAAGCGGCCATCGTCGAGGAAGCGCGACAGCGCTGGCCAGCGCTTCGTGCCATAGGCGATGGCCCTTGCCATGTCGGACCTGCACGACAGGCGGCACAAGCTGGCGTCGAGCACCTCGCGCAAGGCGTCGACCAGCGGCCGACTTTTCTCCTGTCGGGCTCGACATCGCACGTCGGGCGGTTGGCCGCGAACCTCGGCCTCGACAGCGTAAAGAGTGCCGATACGCTCGAGTATGTCGGTGGTCAGCGGCGTGGGCGACCGCTCGTGCAGGTCGAAGACCTTGCGCCGGAAATGTGCCCAGCACGCGACCTCGGTGACGCCGCTGCGATACAGCCCGTCATAACCGGCATAGGCATCGGCCTGTAGAAAGCCGCGGAAACCGGCGAGATGGGACGTTGGGTGCGCGGCGGTTCGGTCTGGCGTGAAGCGATACCAGATCGCGCGCGGCGCCGTGCTGCCGGACGCCTGGTCGTCGGCCGCGTACACCCACAACCGCCCGGTCGCGGTCTTGCCCCGGCCGGGGTCGAGCACCGGCACGGGCGTGTCGTCGGCATGGATCTTGTCGGCCTTGAGGACTTCGTCGCGGATGCGCGTGACGATAGGGTCGAGGAGCACTGCGGCCTGTCCGGTCCAGCCCACCAGCGTCGAGCGGTCGATGTCGAGCCCTTGCGCGGCCATCATCTCGGCCTGGCGGTATAGCGGCAAATGGTGGTCGAACTTGGAGACGACGATATGGGCCAGTGTCGCGAAGGTCGCCTTGCCACGTGCGACGGCGCTGACCGGCGCGGGAGCCTGGATGATCCTCTCGCATACCCGGCAACTGTATTTGGGGCGGACGTTGCGCACGACGCGCCAGCGCACCGGCACGATGTCGAGCATCTCGTGCGTGTCTGAGCCGAGCACGCGCAATGCACCGCCACAGTCCGGGCAGGTGCAGGTACCCGACGCCGGCTCATGGATGACCTCCTCGCGCGGCAGATGTCCGGGCAGACTGCGGACGGGCACCGGCCGAACCGCCACGCCAGGGATGCTTGCCTCGGGTACAGGCGCGTCGCGCTCCGTCTCGAGTTCTTCCAGCGCCAGTTCGAGTTGCTCGATCTCGCGGCCGAGCTTCTCGGACGAGGCGCCGAATTGCATGCGCCGCAGCCGCGCGATCTGTTCGCGCAGCGTATCGATAAGCAGGTCGCGGGCGGCCAGAGCGGCATTGGCCCGGGCGAGCGAAGCCTCCAGCGCGGCGATCCGCGCGGTGGCATCAACAGGGGAAACGGGCGCTTCCGACACCCGGATTTCATAGCAGATTGCATGGCAACGGGCGAGAGAAAGTGGCGCAAAACCGCCGTTCTCAGCCCGCCAGCGTCGGCGTGAACGTC
>Ga0308156_1000740_pt1 | contig 53157 bp, 46 predicted proteins | sample PhyAR2_FD_201041 | JGI IMG/M metagenome (GOLD analysis project Ga0308156, IMG submission 201041) | Phyllosphere microbial communities from UC Gill Tract Community Farm, Albany, California, United States - DLSL A.R2 | ecosystem: Host-associated > Plants > Phyllosphere > Unclassified | place: USA... | reverse complement strand
TCAGACAGGTTTCTTAAATATGGTCGGCGAGAGAGGATTCGAACCTCCGACCCACTGGTCCCAAACCAGTTGCGCTACCAAGCTGCGCTACTCGCCGATGGGGGCGCATGTTACTGCTACCCCCGAACAGCGTCAACCGCTTTTTGAGCTTTTGCCGCCGATCGCCTGGAAAGCACGCGGTTAACGGGTTTCAGCCGCCTGCCGCAGACTTTTCATTCTCTGCTACAGCGACTTAGCCTCACTCTTAGCCGGTGCCTGACACCAGTTATTGGCCGGGTTAATGCCTCCATCTGGCGAGGTATATCCCAGACAACCCAGGATGGTATCAAACAGCTCAACATGGCGATGGGTACGCCCTACGCGCTGCTGCGCCTGCAGACGCTCAAAGTTGCTGCGGTTCTGGCTGTCTTCCAGATATTTATCAGACGCCCAGACCATCATTGGCACCCGGAACTGCTCAGGGGGCGCCATCTCACGCGGCGTGCCGTGCAGATGCATATTTTCGCTGATCGACTCACCGTGATCGGCCGCATAGAAGACGATCGCCTTCTTATCGCGCAGCTGATCCAGCACGCTGTCCAGCATGCTGTCGACATACAGCACCGAGTTATCATAAGCATTGATCAACTGCGCTTTACTGCAGGTCTCATCCACGCCCATACATTCCGGCTGATATTTCGCGAAACTGCGCGGATAGCGCTGCGAGTAGAGATAGTGCGACCCTTTGGTGTGCAGCACCACCAGATGCTTGCCTTTCGGGAAACGATCCAGTGACGCTTTCATCTCCGGCACCAGCAGCATGTCATCGACCGCTTTACCCTGATTGCGCTTCTCTGAACCAATCTGCTCACGGAAAGCGAAGTTATTGGCATTCACGTTATCGTAGAACCAGACCTCGCTCTGCATCGCAAACAGTTCTGAGGTAAAGCCCAGCTCTTTCATCACCGCAAACACGTTCTGCTCTTTCAGGGTACGTCCCGGATTATCCATGGTGCCGCCTTCACGCACGAACATGCAGCGCAGCGAGAGTTTGGTCGCGGTATCACAGGACTCCCCCCGGAAGGCCACCAGGTTCTTCTCTTTAGACAGCTTCGGCGTGGTATCACGCTCATAGCCCAGCATGCCCATGTGATCCCAGCGCGTGGTTTCGCCAATCACAAACACCACATAGGTATCGTCCAGCCCGGCAGGCGCAACATAGGTAAACTTCTTCGCCGGGTCGAGCAGCTCCTCGCTTTTGAGAGACTCATCCACGCGGGTCCACGCAAACAGCCCGACCGCCGCCAGCCAGTTAGACGGCAGATAGGAGTGCGCCACCACCCCGCCGTAGCTCGGCAGATCGACATTGGTGATCTCTTCATTGTGCTTCTGCAGCTTGTCGAAAAACCGGATCGGCAGCCAGACCAGCGCGACACAGAGCAGCATGATCAGGGTTGGTTTCAGGCGCTGCCCCGGCGTCCGCAGCTGTTCATTCAGCGTCATGCTCAGCCGGTTACGCCAGATCATCAGCAGCGGTAACGCACTGACCAGCACCATCCACAGGATGAAATGATAGCCCACGACCTCTTTAGAGAGATCGGTGTCGGTCGTCATCACCGACGCCACGATGCCGTAACCAATCACGACGTTAAAAAACGCCATGTAATAGGCCGCGGCGACAGAAATCAGCACGATCAGCGTGGCCAGCACGCGATAAAACCACTTTCCTCCCAGCGACAGCAGGCGCATCAGGAAGAACGTCAGCAGCACAATGGCGACCACCTCGGTGACGGCAGTCAGCCAGTTCGTTATCGTAGAATGGCTGAGAAAACCATCAAAACGGCGATAGAAAATCGGTAAATTCAGTAAGATACCGAGGTAGAGCGCCAGCAAGAGCGATAACTTTTGCTGAGACAGGGTTTTAATATAATTCATGAAAAAAGGTGTTTCTCCGGAGTGAAGCGCTTGACCAAATCTTTTTATGTGACTACCGAAACGCGACAGAGTTCGCCGAATAAGCGGACCGGACAAAGATGAAGGAAAATTCTGAACGGGCTAACAGGCTGTAACGCGAGGTGGCTCAGTAAAGCATGGCCGCCTTCATCAGGCCAGAAAATAATCACTGATAACCCGATTAGTGCTTTTTTTTGATACACGAGGGGGCGGGCGAGGAGATGGCCGCAGCGCGCAGCAGAAAAGAAGCGGGCCTGTATATCAGGCCCGCAGCACACTTAGCAGATGATATTCAGCGTGACGTCGATGTTGTTGCGGGTCGCGTTTGAGTAAGGGCAGACGATGTGTGCCGCATCCACCAGCTTCTGCGCTTCAGCTTCATCCATGCCAGGCAGATGAATGTTCAGGGTCGCTTCAATACCAAAACCGTTGGGAATAGGACCGATCCCGACTTCACCTTCGATCCACGCATCTTTCGGCATGGTGATTTTGTCGCGACCAGCAACAAACTTCATCGCGCCGATGAAGCAGGCAGAGTAACCCGCCGCAAACAGCTGCTCAGGGTTAGTCACTTCGCCGCCTGCACCGCCCATCTCTTTTGGCACGCCCAGTTTCACGTCCAGCACTCCATCAGAAGAGGTTGCACGACCATCACGACCACCGGTTGCTTTGGCTTTGGCGCGGTAAACCACTTGTTCTAAAGACATGACATTTCTCCGTTACGCTATTTAATCGCCCGCTACTTATTTAGCCGTAACCGGGCGGTGAGGTTCAGTGGGTGCGGCGCACCCAACCGCAATCTTTATCGGGACTGGTTCAGGTTGTCGCGCAACCCATCCAGTTGTAATTTCAGGGCCAGCAGGGCCTCATCTTCACAGGCCGTGGCACATTTAACGGCGTCTGGGATGGTCTCAGCCCTGGCGCGCAGCGCCCGGCCGTCCTCCGTCAGCGTCACCGCAACCTGCCGCTCATCCTGACGGGTGCGCTGCCGGTTAATCAGACCTGCGCTCTCCAGCCGCTTCAGCAAAGGCGTTAAGGTGGCCGAGTCTAAAAAGAGCTGCTCGCCAATCTCCGAGACCGTGACATCATCTTTCTGCCACAGCACCAGCATCACCAGATATTGCGGATAGGTAATATCGAGCTGGCTCAGCAGCTGGCGATAGACTTTGCTCATCGCCAGGTTGGCAGAATAAAGCGCAAAGCAGAGCTGCTGATCGACCAACAGTGGCATCGGTTTCACTTTTTTGTCATCTTGATCACTGTTCATACTGATGAATATAGATAGTGCGCTAGATAATTGCAAGCAAACTTTTGGCCAGGGGGAAAAGCATGCAGGATTCACTGGAAGAACAGGCTCGTCGCTTTGCCACCGAGGCACATGCCGGGGCCGGTCAGCGCCGCAAATATACCGATGAGCCATACATCGTTCATCCGGCTGCGGTCGCAGAGCTGGTGCGCAGCGTCAGTCACGACGAGGCGCTCTTAGCGGCGGCCTGGCTGCACGACACGGTGGAGGATACCGCCACGACGCAACAGGATATCGAAGCGCATTTTGGTCAGCGTGTGGCCAGTCTGGTGGAGATGCTGACCGACAGCGCCCCCGCCACCGCAAAGAACCGCGCCGCCCGTAAAGTGGCGCACTTCCGCCACACCGCCAGCGCCAGTCCCGAGGCGCAGACCATCAAACTGGCGGACATCATCGACAACACCCGCGCGATCGTCCGTTTCGATCCCGATTTTGCACGGATTTACCTGGTAGAAAAACAGATTCAGATCGCCTTACTGAAACAGGGTGATGCGCAGCTATGGCAGCAGGCTTCGACGATTATCGAAAGCGGGCTGGCCCAGCTGCGGGAGCCGCCCTACAGCGTGCCGGAGAGCTGGTTTACCAGGCAGGCGGCGAAATACAGCGCCTGACGCCCATAAAAAAACCCGCCAGCGGCGGGTTTCTTCCTGCTGCCTGATCACTCAAGCAACTGCCGTCCCAGATACGGGTTAGCATGTAATAATTTCATCAGTTTCTGCGCCGTCGCGGAAGGACGGGTACGGCGGGCTTCCCAGCTTTTCACGGAAGAAACGCTCACGCCCATTACCTTTGCAAACTCATCAACCTGCATGCCGGTCATTTCACGCAGACGCTGCGGTTCTGGCTGGGCGGGTTGCTGACGCTGAATGAGTAACTCGGCGGCGCGATCATCACGTGTCAAAACAATCTGCTCAAGGCTGCTGAGCAATTCAAACATCGGGTCTTTTAATTCCATAGAGAACTCCTTAAAACTCACTATGAAGCACGTGAAAGTAGAGAGGTACGAGCCTGAAGTCAGGACTCTGAAACCGGGCCTGTTCCAGGCTGGATCCCGCAAGGGTTTGTTTTTGTTATGAGAGAAACCATTACGGGACACAGCCTGCGGTGCATTTCTAAAAGTTGTCAGATCAATGCAACAAATGCCGGGAGACTAAGTATGGATAGAGACCTGACGATTTGCCGCGCAATTTATAATTATTTTTTTAACTATGGTTTGCCGGAAAAATTCCAGCGCCTCTAACGTGCTGAGGCAGCTGATTTTTGTGCCCTCATAGCGGGCAAAAAAATCAATGTGTGTTTGCGAATTGTGTGGATGCCATCATGCTTTTTACCGGCATCTTCTCATTTCTGTGAGGTGCTGCACCTCTGCAGGTAGTGAGTGCAAAATATACGCCAATGGTTTACTTCCTGAACACTTATATTCATCTTTCTAATTAAAATAAGAATAATCCTGGCATGACCTTCAGCGCTGCCGCGCGTCGGCTCACGGTGCAGAGCGGGAAAATCCGTTAATCTGAGTGCTGTTTTTTCAGCAGATTATTGAACAGCGGCCTTTAAGAAACGGCAGACGCCTCATTCCGGTGCGTTTATGCCATTCACGCCTGACGTCATGCGCGACAAAAGTGCACTCCCTGAGTGGTGCGCAGACGGCGGGCCAGACACCGGATCCCGGCAAGGAAAAGCGATGCGTGAAACAGATTTTAATGTCGCCTACCCCTCTCATCGCGTCTCGATGATGGGACGTAACGCGGTGGCGACGTCACAACCGCTGGCGGCACAGGCAGGCCTGCGTATGCTGCAACAGGGTGGCAACGCGGTAGATGCAGCGATCGCCACGGCTATCGCCCTCACCGTCCTGGAGCCGACCGGAAACGGCATCGGCAGTGATGCATTTGCGATCGTCTGGGACGGCAGTGAGCTGCATGGGCTCAATGCGTCAGGTCGTGCCCCGGCCGCCTGGCATCCCGGCCGCTTCGCCGCGTTTGACACCATGCCGGAAACCGGCTGGGAGTCAGTGACCGTACCTGGCGCGGTGTCGGCATGGGTCTCACTGGCGCAGCGCTTCGGCACCCTGCCGCTCACTACCCTGGCGCAACCGGCAATCGGGTATGCGCGCGACGGTTTTCCGGTCTCGCCGCTGATTGGTCAGCTGTGGCAGCGCGGCTACGACAAACTGCGGGATCAGCCGGGCTTCAGCGACTGTTTTGCGCCGCAGGGCCGCCCGCCGCAGGCGGGGGAACTGTTCCGCAACCCGGCGCAGGCCGCCACGCTGCAGGAGATCGCTGAAACCCAGGGCGAGAGCTTCTATCGTGGCGCGCTGGCGCAGAAGATGGCGGCCTTCGCCCATGAGCATGGCGCTGCCCTGACGCTGGAGGATTTGAAAAACCATCGTGCCGACTGGGTAACCCTGCTGTCGCATCCGTTCGCCGGTGGATCGGTACAGGAGTTGCCGCCTAACGGCCAGGGCATCGCGACCCTGATCGCGCTGGGCATTCTGGAAGAGTGGGAGATCAACCGCTATGCACCCGATTCACCGCAGTGGCTGCATCTCTCCATTGAGGCGATGAAGCTGGCACTGGTCGATCTCGAACGCTATGTCACTGATGAAGATCACCTGGAATTTCCGGCGGCGCTGCTGCTGAGCCGGGACTATCTTCGCCAGCGGGCCGCGTTAATCGATCCTGACAGCGCGGGCGATTTCCGCTTTGGCTCGCCGCAGCAAAGCGGCACTGTCTACGTGGCCACCGGTGACAGCCAGGGAATGATGGTCTCCTTCATTCAGTCCAACTATATGGGCTTTGGCTCCGGCGTGGTGGTTCCCGGCACCGGCATCAGCCTGCAGAATCGCGGCGCGGGCTTCTCATGCGATCCGACCCATCCCAACGTGGTGGCTGGTGGTAAGCGCCCGTTCCATACCATCATTCCCGCCTTTGCGCAGGATCCGCAGGGCCAGCCGCTGATGGCGTTTGGCGTGATGGGTGGCCCGATGCAGGCCCAGGGGCACGTTCAGCTGGCGCTGCGTATCATGCTGCACGGACAGAATCCCCAGGCCGCGATTGATGCACCGCGCTGGCGGGTGGTACAGGGGCGCGAGGTGGTCTTTGAATCCACCCTCGATCGCAACACCCTGAGTACCCTGCGCCGCATGGGCCACAACGTGGTGCTGGAAGATCCGCTGAGCAACTACAACTTCGGCGGCGCGCAGGTGATAGTGCGCGATCCTCAGGGGTTCTATATTGCGGCCAGTGAAAGCCGGAAAGATGGGCAGGCCGTGGTGTTTTAAGGCCGCCGTCATGAAAACGCCGCCCGGAGAGGGGGACGCCAGCCGGCAATGCCGGGTGCACCGCCGCGCCGCCGATCCTGCTCTGCCACCGCCATTTCAGAAAGCACCTGTTTTAGCGGTGGTTTCGCATTGTGCCGTGGCGCGGGTTTGTTCTATTCTTTAGGCCATTCCTACCTGGACATCAGACAGTATCACCGACAGGAGTTGACCCTATGGCTTCAGGATTTACACGCCTTATGGCACGCGGCGGCATTATGCTCGCTGGCGCGCTGATCGTGCTGCAGCTCACCGCATGTGGTGACAAAGAGGGCGAGCAGCGTAAAGCATTTATCGACTTTCTCCAGAATACCGTGATGCGCAGCGGCGAGCATCTTCCCAGCCTCAGCGAAAACCAGAAGCAGAGCTTTGGCAACTTCGCCAGCGATTACGCCATTCTGTATGGCTTCTCACAGCAGGCGAACAAAGCGGTAGAGCAGGGAATGCGCCCGGTGGTGGATGAGCTTTCCGCGATTCGCGTTCCGCAGGATTATCTCAGCCGTCGTGATTCGCTGCGTCAGGCCAACAGCGCCCTGGTGATTGTCACCCAGCAGATTGAAAGCGCCAAAATGCAGGCAGACAGCAGCAAAGCGGCCCTGAAGCAGTCGGACGACCTGAAAAAAGTCTACGACACCGCCTATAACAAAGTGGTGACAGTGCCCGCCAATCAGCTGATCCCGCTGCTGCCTAAGCTCCAGGCGCTGAGCCAGGGTGCGGTGCAGACCGGCGACTTCCTGCAACTGCAGGGCGCCCGCGTCAGCTTCAACAATGGCGGCGTGCAGTTCCCGACGCAGGATCAGGCCACGCAGTATAACGCGCTGATGAGCACGCTTTCTGCCAACGCCCAGGCACTGCCGCAGGCCCAGGCTGCCGTTCAGGGTGGCATTCAGCAGTAAACCCGCTTTACGGGCAGAGGTCATGTCTCTGCCCCTCTCCTCACGCTTTCTCTTCGCCTTTCCGACCCGCTGAATGAAGTGTGATCTGGCGCATTTTCGACCAAAAATATTTTGTGACTGTCATCACATTTCTATAACAAACCGCCTCTTTCAGGATGTGACGTACATCACAGATACCCGGCTATTCTGACTAAAAATCCGCCATAACGGTGGCGATCGGCCGATAAAATGTGATCAGAGTCACGCTAATGCCCCCTGCAGGCCCCCTTAATCAGTGATGCAGATCACACTAATTCCGTGCCCTACGCAGTGCCAGATTCGCGTGATAGAGTCCGCGTGCATACAGTAATACCACCGGCTTCGGGTCGGGGTGGCTAAACAAAAACAAACGCGCTCTCCTATTGCAGCGCGTCTCAATAAGGGGTGGGTTTATGTCCTCATCAGTGAAGGTCAAAGTACAGAGCTTTGGTCGCTTTCTGAGTAATATGGTGATGCCAAACATCGGGGCGTTTATCGCCTGGGGTATCATCACCGCACTGTTTATTCCAACGGGCTGGATCCCGAACGAAACGCTGGCCAAACTGGTCGGCCCGATGATCACTTACCTGCTGCCGCTGCTGATCGGTTTCACCGGCGGACGTCTGGTGGGCGGAGATCGCGGCGGCGTGGTCGGTGCCATCACCACGATGGGTGTCATCGTCGGTGCAGATATGCCGATGTTCCTGGGTGCGATGATTGCCGGTCCGCTGGGTGGCTGGGCCATTAAGTCGTTCGACCGGGCAATTGATGGCAAAATCAAAAGCGGCTTCGAGATGCTGGTGAACAACTTCTCGGCCGGTATTATCGGGATGGTGCTGGCCCTGCTGGCGTTCCTGGCCATTGGCCCGCTGGTTGAAGGCCTGTCGCACATTCTGGCGGCGGGCGTGAACCTGATGGTGCAGAACAACCTGCTGCCGCTGACCTCGATCTTCGTGGAACCGGCGAAAATCCTGTTCCTGAATAACGCCATTAACCACGGTATCTTCTCACCGCTGGGCATCCAGCAGGCGAGTGAAGCGGGTAAATCGATCTTCTTCCTGATTGAAGCGAACCCGGGCCCGGGCATGGGCGTGCTGATGGCCTACATGTTCTTTGGCCGTGGCAGTGCAAAACAGTCTGCGGGCGGTGCCGCCATTATCCACTTCCTGGGCGGCATCCATGAGATCTACTTCCCTTACGTGCTGATGGCGCCTCGTCTGCTGCTGGCCGTGATCCTGGGCGGGATGACCGGCGTCTTCACGCTGACCGTCCTGAACGGCGGCCTGGTCTCCCCGGCGTCACCGGGTTCCATCCTGGCGGTGCTGGCGATGACGCCAAAAGGCGCCTACTTCGCGAACGTCGCCGCTATCGCAGCCGCCTTTGTTGTCTCCTTCGTGGTTTCCGCTATCCTGCTGAAAACCAGCAAAGTAAAAGAAGATGACGATATCGAAGCCGCGACCCAGCGCATGCATGACATGAAAGCGCAGTCCAAAGGCCAGAGCGCACCCGGTGCGGCGATCGCCAGCGACGCCATGAGCGTGGACCTGCATCACGTGCGCAAAATCATCGTCGCCTGCGATGCCGGTATGGGTTCCAGCGCCATGGGCGCAGGCGTGCTGCGTAAGAAAGTGCAGGATGCCGGTCTGAGCAATGTCTCGGTGACCAATACCGCGATCAACGCCCTGCCCGGTGATGTCGATCTGGTAATTACGCATCGCGACCTGACCGAACGCGCAATCCGCCAGGCACCGCACGCGCAGCATATTTCGCTGAATAACTTCCTCGACAGCGCGCTCTACAGCACCCTGACCGAACGTCTGGTGGCGGCTAACCGCAGTGATGCGCATCGCGAAACCGTGAAAACGACGCTGGCCGACAGCTACGATGAAGGTAACGCGCACCTGTTTAAGCTGGGCGCGGATAACGTCTTCCTCGGTCTGACCGCCAGCAACAAAGATCAGGCGATTCGCTTTGCCGGTGAACAGCTTGTGAAAGGCGGCTACGTCGAGCCGGAGTATGTTGAAGCGATGCTGGCGCGTGAAAAACTGACTCCGACCTATCTCGGTGAGTCAATTGCGGTGCCGCACGGCACGGTGGAAGCCAAAGATCGCGTGCTGAAAACCGGCGTGGTGTTCTGCCAGTATCCGGCAGGCGTCCTGTTCGGTGAAGAGCCGGAGGATGTGGCGCGTCTGGTCATCGGCATTGCAGCCCGCAATAACGAGCACATCCAGGTGATCACCAGCCTCACCAATGCGCTGGATGATGACAGCGTGATCGAGAAGCTGGCGAACACCAGCAGCGTGCAGGAAGTGCTGGATCTGCTGTCAGGCAAACCTGCCATCGCATAATGTGGTGATATTTTCCCTGGGGCGGTCATGCCCGTCCCGATTTTCCGGGGCGGGTTTGCCCGCCCCATCGTCATTTGATATGGGTCAAAAATTATGAAAGCGTTACATTTCGGAGCAGGAAACATCGGTCGCGGCTTTATCGGCAAATTACTGGCTGATGCCGGTATCGAACTGGTTTTTGCCGATGTGAATCAGACGGTGCTGGATGCACTGAACGCGCGTCATGAGTATCCCGTTCATGTGGTTGGCGAACAGGCCAGAACAGAAATCGTGACCGGCGTCAGCGCCGTGAACAGCACCAGTGAGGCGATCGTCACCCTGGTGTCTGAGGTCGATCTGGTGACCACCGCCGTGGGCCCGCAGATCCTGGAGCGCATTGCCGGCAGCGTGGCGAAAGGGCTGGCTAAACGCAGCGATGACGGCATGACCCGTCCGCTGAATATCATCGCCTGTGAGAATATGGTGCGCGGCACCAGTCAGCTGAAACAGCATGTTCTGAAGGCGCTGCCTGAGCAGTATCACGCCTGGCTGGAGCAGCACGTCGGCTTTGTGGATTCCGCCGTCGACCGCATCGTGCCACCTACGGAAGCGGGCAGCAGCGATCCGCTGGAAGTCACCGTTGAAACCTTCAGCGAGTGGATTGTCGACAAAACCCAGTTTAAAGGCGACCTGCCGACCATCCCCGGCATGGAGCTGACCGACAACCTGATGGCCTTTGTTGAGCGCAAGCTCTTCACCCTGAACACCGGCCACGCGATTACCGCCTACCTTGGCCAGCTGGCCGGTCATCAGACCATTCGTGACGCCATTCTGGACGAAAAAATCCGGGCCGTGGTGAAAGGCGCGATGGAGGAGAGCGGCGCGGTGCTGATCCAGCGTTACGGTTTCGACGCGGAGAAACATGCGGCCTACATCCGCAAAATCCTGGGCCGTTTCGAAAACCCTTACCTGAAAGATGATGTTGAGCGCGTAGGCCGTCAGCCGCTGCGTAAACTGAGTGCGGGCGATCGCCTGATCAAGCCGACCCTGGGCACGCTGGAGTATGGTCTGCCGCACGCCAGCCTGGTGCAGGGGATTGCGGCCGCGATGCACTATCGCAGCGATCAGGACCCGCAGGCGCAGGAGCTGGCCGCGCTGCTGGCAGAAAAGGGCCCACAGGCGACGCTGGCTGAGATTTCCGGTCTGGATGCCGACAGCGAAGTGGTGGCTTCTGTGGTGAGCGCCTGGCACGCTATGGCATAATGCGCGCGTGTCAGTGACGCAAGCCGGGCGCAGTACGCCTGCGCCCAACGGCGGTATTAAACCCATGCAGGCAATAATGGAAGAGAAGCAAGCTTTTGAGAACCGGGTGCTTGAGCGCCTGAACGCCGGTCGTTCGGTGAGAAGCTTTCTTATCGCCGCCGTTGAGCTATTGGCTGAAGCGGTCAATCTGCTGGTGCTGCAGGTGTTCCGCAAAGATGACTATGCGGTGAAATATGCGGTGGAGCCGCTGCTGCTGGGCGATGGGCCGCTGGGCGAACTCTCGGTTCGTCTGAAGCTGGTTTATGGCCTGGGCGTCATCAGCCGGCACGAATATGAAGATGGTGAACTGTTGCTGGCGCTGCGCGAAGAGCTGAATCACGATACCGCCGACTACCGCTTTACCGACGATGAAATCCTCGGCCCGTTTGGTGAGCTGCACTGCGTCACCGCCTGGCCGCCAGCCCCGGTATTTCACACCGACGATGCGGAGCTGCGCAGTATGCAGCAGCAGCGCTATCTGCAGATGGTGCGATCCACCATGGTCCTGTCGCTTACCGAACTGATCGCCCGCATCAGCACCCGGCAGGCGTTTAAAAAGTCCGGCAGCTAATCCCGTCAGGCGCCCTTTCCGGCGCCTTTTTTGTCTTACGCTGAGCGGGAACCTGCACCCGATTTGGTGTATCCTTAGCCTGTTTTCCTCAACGAGTTGTTGTCATGAAAGAGCAAGAAAAGAACGAAATCAAACTTCTCAGCGATAAGCTGGACGCACTGAACCGCAAAGAGCCGCAGTTACTGGAGTCGGGTGACACCGAGAAACTGGGCGCGTTGCTGAAAGAGAAAGAAACGCTGGTCACGGAGATCGAGCGTCTGCGCAATCAGCGGGTTGAAAAGCTGAGTGCCGAAGCGCAGAAGCTGCAGAAGATGGGCTTCAGCCGCGAAATTACCAAAAAAGAGCAGGCTAATCTGGGCGCGCTGAAGAAAAGCGTGCGCGGCCTGGTGGTGGTGCATCCAATGACCGCGCTGGGACGTGAAATGGGCCTGAAAGTGATGACCGGCTTCGCCCGAACCGCCTTCTGAAGCGTCGATCAGGCAGCCGCCTGATCGACATCGGCTTTGCGTTCGCCCGCGGCGGCACAGACCTGTTCCGCCAGCGCATCCAGCAGTTCATAGCGACGGCGATACTCTGCGCGCTTCTTGCTGGCGATCTCCTCCAGCGTTTTGCGCGGCAGGCTCAGCGGCAGGGTAAACATCCCGTCACTGCGCGCCTCTCCACTCAGCGACAGCCAGAATTCACTGTAGCTGGCAAAGAACTTATCCCCTTTGCTGTGGCGATAGCGCAGGCTGCGGAATACGTGTGTCTCATCGCCCACCGCCAGAATCTTCTCAACACCGCACTGTTTCGCAACAATAAACACCGCTTCCATTAACAAACGTTTCGGGAAGAGACCCTGCGCGGCTTTTGTCGCCTCGCGGATCACTTCATTATTGATATGTTTCCGCGGCCCCTGTAATCCGCCAATTAATAAGGTGCGCTGGTTATTCTCATTAAGAATAGAAAATGAGAGCGACGCGATGATTTCGTCGTTATAACGCAACACCAGCGTCACTTCGCCTTCACGGTCGAAATAACCTGAGCTGCAGGAGAGTAAAAAGGCTTCGCCGTTTTTACCGGTCAGCGCAGCCAGCGGATTATCGGTGGCGCTCTGCAGCAGCTGACGCAGCGCTGGATTTTCCAGGTTATTCATCAGGGTATAATGATCGAGAATCGCCTGCGCACGCGCAGCAATGCTCAGCCCGGAACGCAGATAAGGCCGGTGCAGCTTGGCGGGCAGCAGGCCCTGAGTGCTCATCAGCAGAGGCAGTTGCGGCAGACGCGACAGGGCATCCAGATAATGCAGCGTCGTCAGTGGCGATATTAAGGTCCTTAAGACAAATTTCATCCGGAACCGTTTACTTATCCAGAGTTTATCCGGAACGTATTTGCCACTAATTAACTGAAAAAAAAGTGAAGCAGAGGAATCTGTTGTAGTTTCGTGAGTAGTTATAATTGACATAGTCAGCGACACACAGTGGGTTAAGCAGGATTGTCACTGAAAATAACATAGCCAATATCAACGGCAGGTTAATGCAGAATAACATTAAAACTGATTTATGAAGATTTCTGGTTCCATCTGGGAATGCGCAATATAAAGATAAAAAAAACCGGCGAAATAGATTTCACCGGTGAGGCGGTTAACGCGGGATTAACTTACTGTGCTGCTGCGAAGCGGGCTGCTGCTTCGTCCCAGTTAACCACGTTCCAGAACGCTTTGATGTAGTCAGGACGCTTGTTCTGATACTTCAGGTAGTAAGCGTGTTCCCACACATCCAGACCGATGATCGGGAAGCCCGATACGCCGGCAACGGCTTCACCCATCAGCGGGTTATCCTGGTTTGCGGTAGAGACCACAGCCAGCTTGTCACCTTTCTTAACCAGCCACGCCCAGCCTGAACCGAAACGGGTCGCTGCGGCTTTCTCGAACTCTTCCTGGAATTTTTCCACGCTGCCGAAATCTTTCTCGATAGCCGCTTTCAGGTCGCCCTGCAGGGTGGTGCCGGTTTTCAGGCCTTTCCAGAACAGGCTGTGGTTCGCGTGGCCACCTGCGTTGTTGCGCAGTGGGCCTTTTTTGTCTGCTGGCAGCTGATCCAGTTTGGTGATCAGCTCATCGACCGGCAGATCGGCAAATTCAGTGCCTTCCAGCGCCGCGTTGGCGTTGTTCACATAGGTCTGGTGATGTTTAGTGTGATGGATTTCCATCGTCTGCTTGTCGAAATGCGGTTCCAGTGCGTCGTATGCGTAAGGCAGGGATGGCAGTGAATAACTCATGTTCTTCCTCTCCATTTAATATGAGCAGCACGACGAATTCGGGACGTGCCGCGTAAGCAGTCGAATCATTATAGTTAAATTCATGTAGCGTAAAAGGGTAATCAATGCCCTAATAACAATAAGGATTTGCGAAACCCGGCAAAAGCAACCCGTTGTTTTTACAGCGGGCAGCGGTCCACACTGCCTTTGCCGGTTAGATCGCCCCGCCGCGTCTGCGGGCGCGCCATCGGCCCGAATGCCGCGCCTGCCCTGCCCTGCGCCCTACCGGCCCAGCGCGCGCAATGCGCTGTCGAGTGCCCCCACCAGCCAGTCGATGTCGCTTTCCTGGAAAGCCAGAGGCGGGCGCAGTTTCAGTACATTCCCATAGGGACCGGCAACCGAGGTCAGCACGCGATGTTCACGCAGCTTCTCAATCAGATCCAGCGCCAGCGTCTTGTCCGGCGTTTTGCTGTGACGATCGGTGACCAGTTCAAAGCCGATAAACAGCCCGGCACCGCGCACATCCCCCACGCACTCATAGCGATCCATCAGCGTCCGCAGCTCAGCCAGCAGCTTCGCCCCGACCACGCGGCTGTGTTCCTGTAATCCCTCTTCGGTGATCACTTTCAGCACCGCCTGCGCCGCCGCCATCGCGACCGGGTTACCGCCAAAGGTATTGAAGTAAGGAATCGAGTCGCTGAAAGCGGCCAGCACCTCGCTTTTTGCCAGCAGTCCGGAGACCGGAATGCCGTTGCCCATCGGCTTGCCGGTAGTGATCAGATCGGGCACCACATCGTGACGGCCAAAGCCCCAGAACGCATCGCCGGTGCGGCCAAAGCCTGGCTGAACTTCATCGGCAATAAAGATACCGCCGTTGGCATGCACCACCTCGACGGCTTTTTTCAGGAAGCCGCGCGGGTCGGGCAGGACGCCGTCCGACGAGAAGATCGAATCCGCCAGGAATCCGGCAAACTTAATGCCGTGCGCGGCCATATCATCAATCTGCTGCTGAATCTGGCTGGCGAACCAGTCGCCCAGATCCGGGGCATCCACGCGATAAGCATCCGGCGGCATCACCAGTCGGGTGGTTGGTGCCAGCGGCTGCCCGCTGCCCAGCGCCGGAGAGGCGCCGGAGGTCAGCTCGCTGGTGCCGTGATAGGCCTCTTTACTGACGATAATCCCGGTGCCGCCGCTGAAGGCGCGCGCCACGCGGATCGCCAGATCGTTGGCTTCCGATCCGGTACACATATACATCGCGCGATCTATCGCCGCCGGCGTCGTCGCCAGCAGCGCCTCGCTGTAGTCGAGGATATTTTCATGCAGGTAACGGGTGTGGGTGTTCAGCATTTTCATCTGCTGCGTCACCGCCTCAATCACAGCCGGATGGCAGTGACCAATGCTGGCTACGTTGTTGTAGACGTCGAGATATTTATCGCCCGCCGCATCCCACAGATACTGCCCCTCACCCCGCACCAGATGAACCGGCTTGCGATAGAACAGGCGATAGGATTCGCCAAGCACTTTGCTGCGTTTATCGGTCAGCTTACGCGTGTCGCTGTCCAGCGCAGCGGCATGTTCGGCACGAAAACTGTTGGTATCCATAATGGTGGAACGCGTGGCCATAATTGACTCCGGTTTCAGGGATAAAGGGGAAGAGCGGATGCTCTTATCATGCCTGTCTGCGCTAAAAATGCAACAAAATACACAAATGCAATAAAATACACATGACGGCGGCAAGGAGTCGCGCTAAGCTGGCCCCCGATTCAGACGGACGCCTGCGCCTGACTGGCGTATTATCCGTGCTCTTCGCGCTTTATAAGGAAACCACTATGCTGCAGGAAATGCGTCTTCACCGTATCCGTGCCTTACTGACCCGGCTTAACCAGGTGAGTACTGAACGCATTGTCAGGGAGCTGGAGGTGTCACGCGAGACCGCGCGTCGGGACATGATTGAGCTGGAAGCGCTGGGACTGGCGCGCCGGGTTCACGGCGGGCTGGTCGCGCTGGAAACCCCAGCCGAACCGCCGCTGACCGAACGCCGCAGCCAGCAGACCCGTGAAAAACGCGCCATCGCCCGCGCCGCCGCGCAGCTGCTGCAGCCCGGACAGACGCTGTTCCTGGACGCGGGCAGCACCACCACGTTTCTGGCAGAGGAGCTGCACGCCCTATCCGGCCTGACGATCCTCACCAACAGCCTGCAGGCGGCGCTGGCCCTGAGCGCCGGAGAAGAAGATCAGACGCTGAACAATCAGATTATTTTGCTGGGCGGGAGCATGTCAGCGGGCGCACAGCAGACACGCGGCGAAATCACCGTTGGCGAAATCATCCGCTACCGTGCCGATATTGCGCTGCTGTCGCCGGTGGGCGTTGAGGCAGATTGCGGGGCCACCAGCTTTCATCTGCACGAAGCGGCGATCGCCCGTGCGATGGTGCAGCAGTCTGCATCCTGCTATCTGCTGGCCGATCACAGCAAGCTGGGCGTGGTCAGTCGAACGGTCTACGCGCCACCGCAGGCGATCTCTCTGCTGATTACCGACGGTGGCGGCGGCGACGGTGCCGCCCTTGCGGCGTTGCAGCAGCAACTGCCGGAGGTGATGGTGGTTTAACGCAGCCGCTGAGGGTGGCTGTAGATGGTGGCCCGGCCGGGTTTGCTGAAGCCGACCAGCGTCAGGTTGCAGCGCTCGGCCACCTCCACCGCCAGGCGGGTCGCCGCCGAAACCGCAAACAGGATTTCCACGCCGCACATGGCGGACTTCTGCACCATTTCATAGCTGGCGCGGCTGGAGACCAGAACCGCGCCCGGCCCCCAGTCGGCCTGGCTGCGATAGCCCAGCAGCTTGTCCAGCGCCACATGGCGCCCCACATCTTCGCAGCCCCCGGCCAGCTGACCGTCGGGCTGGATCCATGCGGCCGCATGGGTACAGCCGGTAAGCTGGCCGACCGGCTGATACGCTTTCAGCTCGCCCAGCGCCCGATCCAGCCTGTCCAGCGCAAAAGTCTGGGTAAAGGGCAGCGGCGAGAGCGGCTTGCCGATCTGTTCCAGCTGTTCAACGCCACAGACGCCACAGCCCGTCCGCCCTGCCAGCGCGCGGCGCTGCGCTTTCAGCGCCATAAAACGGCGGCTGGAAAGCTCAATCTGCACCTCTATACCGTCGCAGCCCGGCACGATATCCATACCAAAAATGTCGCCGGGCGCATCGATAATGCCCTCCGAGAGCGAAAAGCCCAGCGCAAACGCCTCCAGATCTTTTGGCGTGGTCATCATCACGACGTGAGAGATGCCGTTATAGACCAGCGCCACCGGCACTTCGTCCGCCAGCCAGTCTGAACGGGCGGCCGTCAGATCGTCATGCTGCCACACCTGCGTCATGCTGACACCGGCCTGAGTTGTTAAATCTTCGCCTGAGTCAGGCTGGATAGCTTTCAAAAAATATGACCTGTTGTTAATAAATGATGAAATTCAGCGCCGTATTCCGCCGCGTCCTGATTCTGCCTCTTAGCCCCGGGTTGCGCAAATAAACCGCGGGGCAATTCATGCGGTTTTACCGTCGCAGCGGGCTGGCGCGCCCGCTGGTGCAGAAAATGAGAAGGGTCATTTTTCAGGCATAACATCAGTAAGCATATAACAACAGTAATCCGTGGCGACCGCTGAAAATCTGCTTGCAACTTCCCTTCACTGTCGAGGGTTTTTAACAAAATGTAGGAAATGAATTACTAATGACTAACCTGTTGACCCTGGTCAACTTAGACGCAGATAAGACTGTTATTTTGCAGGGCTTCGCAATGGAGCCGATACAGAAGAACGAAAATGCAAATAAACAGACGGAGTTTTTTTAAAATCTGTGCAGGCGGCCTGGCGGGAACCAGTGCTGCGCTACTCGGTTTTGCCCCCACCACTGCCTTAGCCAGCGTCAGAGAATTCAAACTCATCCGCGCCAGAGAAACCCGCAATAACTGTACCTACTGCTCGGTCGGCTGCGGCATGCTGATTTACAGCCTGGGCGATGGGGCGAAGAATGCCAGCGCCTCGATTTATCACATCGAAGGCGATCCTGATCATCCGGTCAGCCGGGGATCGCTCTGCCCGAAAGGGGCGGGCGTGCTCGACTTTATTCACAGCGAGCAGCGACTGAAATATCCGGAATATCGTGCGCCCGGTTCCGATAAATGGCAGCGCATCAGCTGGGAAGAAGCCTTTGATCGTATCGCCCGGCTGATGAAGCAGGACCGCGATGCCCATTTCCAGACCACCAATGCGGCGGGCGTGACGGTCAACCGCTGGCCGACCACCTCCATGCTCTGCTCCTCCGCCGCCAGTAATGAAACCGGCCTGCTCGATCAGAAATTTGCCCGCGCACTGGGGATTCTGGCGCTGGAGAATCAGGCGCGCCTCTGCCACGGCCCGACCGTCGCCGCACTCGCACCGAGCTTTGGTCGCGGTGCAATGACCAATAACTTGAATGACATTAAAAACGCCAACGTGGTGATGATTATGGGCGGTAATCCCGCCGAGGCGCATCCGGTGGGGTTCAAGTGGGTCATTGAGGCCAAAATCCATAACAAGGCCCAGGTTATCGTGGTCGATCCGCGCTTTAACCGTTCGGCGGCGGTGGCGGATTACTATGCGCCACTGCGGGCGGGCAGCGACGTGGTTTTCCTGATGGGCGTCGTCAACTATCTGCTGCAGCACAATCAGATCCAGCAGGCGTACGTGCGCGCCTTCACCAATGCCGCGCTGATTGTCAAAGAGGGCTTCAGCTTCAACGACGGTCTGTTCAGCGGTTACGATGCCACTACCCGCCAGTATGATCGCCAGAGCTGGCACTATGAGCTGGATGACAGGGGATTTGCCCGTCGCGATGAGAGCCTCACGCATCCGCGCTGTGTCCTGAACCTGCTGAAAACCCACGCCAGCCGCTATACGCCGGAAATGGTGACGCGCCTGTGCGGAACCTCGCAGGAAGCCTTCATCAGGGTGTGTGAGCAGCTCGCCTCGACCGCGGTGCCCGATCGTACCGCGACGATCCTCTATGCGCTGGGCTGGACCCATCACACCAACGGCTCACAGATTATCCGCACGGCGGCGATGATCCAGCTGCTGCTGGGCAACATCGGTATGCCGGGCGGCGGGATTAATGCGCTGCGCGGGCACTCCAACGTCCAGGGCTATACCGATCTCGGTCTGCTGACGCAGAGCCTGCCGGGCTATCTGCCGCTGCCCTCCGAGAAGATGAGTACTCTGGCGACCTACCTGCAACAGGTCACGCCAGCCGCGGCCCTGCCGGATCAGGTCAACTACTGGCAGAACACCGACAAATTCTTCGTCAGCCTGATGAAGAGTTTCTACGGCGACAAGGCCACGGCGGAAAATCAGTGGGGCTACGACTGGCTGCCGAAGTGGGATAAAAGCTACGACTGCATGGCGCAGGCGGAGATGATGGAGCAGGGAGCGCTGAACGGCTGTCTGATTCAGGGCTTCAATATGCTGGCGGCCTTCCCGGATAAAAACAAAGCGGTCCGGGCACTGTCACGCCTGAAATATATGGTGGTGATCGATCCGCTGCGCACCGAGACGGCCAGCTTCTGGCAGCATCACGACGCGTTTAACGATGTTGATCCGTCCACCATCCAGACCGAAGTGTTCCGTCTGCCCTCTTCCTGCTTCGCGGAAGAGTCGGGATCGGTGGCGAACTCGTCGCGCTGGCTGCAGTGGCACTGGGCAGCCGCCGAGCCACCGGCGGAGGCGCTGCACGACGGCAGAATCCTCGGCAACCTCTTTATGCGTCTGCGTGCGCTCTATCAGCGTGAGGGCGGTGCCGCGCCGGAACCGCTGATGGCGATGCGCTGGGACTACCGCGATCCGTACAATCCCGAGCCGGAAGAGGTCGCGCAGGAGAGCAACGGTCAGGCGCTGACCGATATTTATGACGCCAGCGGCACGCTGCTGCTGAAAAAGGGCCAGCAGCTCAACGGGTTCGCTGAACTGCGTAACGACGGCACCACCGCCAGCGCCTGCTGGATCTACAGCGGCAGCTGGACGTCAGAGGGCAACCAGATGGCCCGGCGCGACAACGCCGATCCGTCCGGGCTGGGTGCAGTCTCCGGCTGGGCCTGGGCCTGGCCCGCTAACCGCCGCATTCTCTACAACCGCGCCTCGGCGGATGCGCAGGGCAAAGCCTGGGATCCCGCGCGCCGCCTGATCGAGTGGGATGGCGCACGCTGGCAGGGTATCGACGTACCGGATTATCCGGTCACGCTGTCGCCGCAGAAGCAGGCCGGTCCCTTTATCATGCAACCTGATGGCCTGGGTCATCTGTTTGCGCTTGATAAAATGGCCGATGGCCCGTTCCCGGAACATTACGAGCCGATGGAAAGCCCGCTCGCTGACAACCCTCTGCATCCACAGCAGCGCCACAGTCCGGTCGTGCGGCTCTTCAGCAGCGACGCCGCCCGGCTGGGTAAGGCCGCTGACTACCCCTGTGTCGCCACCACCTACTCCATCACCGAACTGTTCCGTCACTGGACGAAACATGCCCTGCTGAATGCGATTGCGCAGCCGGAGCAGTTTGTTGAGATCGGCACCGAACTGGCCGAGGAGAAAGGGATCCGCGCCGGTGACAGCGTCAAAGTCACGTCGCAGCGTGGCTATATCAACGCTAAAGCGGTGGTCACCCGTCGTCTGCAGCGTCTGACGATTGATGGCAGACCGGTCGACACCGTGGGCATTCCCTGTCACTGGGGCTTTGAAGGCACCACGCGGAAGGGCTTCCTGGCCAATACGCTGACGCCGTCGGTTGGCGATGCCAACTCGCAGACCCCGGAGTACAAGGGATTCTTAGTAAAAGTCGAAAAAGCGTAACGGTGGATGACAATGGCTTATCAATCACAAGATATTATCCGTCGCTCGGCGACCAATGGCTTTACCCCACCGCCGCAGGCGCGCGATCACCAGCGTCAGGTGGCAAAACTGATCGACGTCACCACCTGTATCGGCTGCAAAGGCTGCCAGGTGGCCTGCTCGGAGTGGAACGACATCCGCGATGAGGTCGGGCATAACATCGGGGTCTATGACAATCCTGTCGACCTCAGCGCCAAATCCTGGACGGTGATGCGCTTCTCGGAAGTTGAGGAGGATGGCCGGCTGGCCTGGCTGATCCGCAAAGAGGGCTGCATGCACTGCGCCGATCCCGGCTGCCTGAAAGCCTGCCCGTCGGCAGGCGCCATCATCCAGTACGCCAACGGCATCGTCGACTTCCAGTCTGAGCAGTGCATCGGCTGCGGCTACTGCATCGCGGGCTGTCCGTTCAACGTGCCACGGCTCAACAAAGAGGATAACCGCGCCTGTAAGTGCACCCTGTGCGTGGATCGCGTCAGCGTCGGCCAGGAACCCGCCTGCGTGAAAACCTGTCCGACCGGAGCCATTCATTTCGGCAGCAAAAGCGACATGCTGACACTGGCGGAAGCGCGCATCGCGGAGCTGAAGTCACGCGGATTTAAAAATGCCGGCCTCTATAACCCGGAAGGCGTGGGCGGCACCCACGTCATGTATGTGCTGCATCACGCTGACAGGCCTCAGCTCTATCACGGGCTGCCGGCGAATCCGGGCATCAGCCCGACCGTGACCTTCTGGAAAGGGATCTGGAAACCGCTGGCGGCAGTGGGTTTTGCCGCGACGTTTGCCGCATCAATTTTCCACTATGTTGGCGTGGGCCCGAATCGCGTCACGGAGCATGACGACAACAGCGATCAGCCTGAGGAGCATCAATAATGAAAAAGCCCGATCATCTGGTGCGTTACCGCGCACCCGAACGCATCAATCACTGGATTGTCGCGATTTGCTTTGTCATGGCCGCGTTAAGCGGGTTAGGGTTTTTCTTCCCCTCTTTTAACTGGCTGATGCAGATATTCGGCACGCCCCAACTGGCGCGTATCCTGCATCCTTTCACCGGTGTAATGATGTTTGCAGCGTTTATGCTGATGTTTTTGCGTTACTGGAAACATAATCTGATCACCCGCGATGACCTTTACTGGGCCAGAAACATTCATCGGATTGCGCTGAATGAAGAGGTGGGCGATACCGGTAAATATAACTTTGGTCAGAAGTGTGTGTTCTGGGCTGCTATCATCAGCTTAGTGTTGCTGCTTGTAAGCGGTATTGTGATCTGGCGGCCTTACTTTGCGGATGCCTTTGCCATTCCCCTGATTCGTCTGGCGCTGATTGTGCATTCGGTCTCTGCGGTGGCGCTGATCATCGTCATTATGGTGCACATTTATGCTGCATTGTGGGTCAAAGGGACCCTGACCGCGATGGTGGAAGGCTGGGTCAGCGCCGAATGGGCCAGACAGCATCATCCCCGCTGGTACCGTGAGCAGCGTAACCGGCCAATAAAACAGGAAAAACGCCCCTGATGAGTATTCGCATAATCCCGCAGGACCAGCTGGAGAAAGGCGAAAAAACAACGGCGGAGATGATTCCGCCGTTACTTTTTCCACGGCTGAAAAATTTATACAGCCGCCGTGCCGCGCGATTGCGCGACCTGGCGGCGAAAAATCCACTCGGCGACTATCTGCGCTTCGCGGCGACGATCGCGGAAGCGCAGGAGATTGTGCTGTATGACCATCCGCTGCACATGGATCTTCATGCCCGGCTGACGCAGAGCGCCCGCGAGGGCAAGCCGCCGCTCAATATTCACACCCTGCCGCGCGATCCGCACTGGCAGCGGCTGCTCCATTCGCTGATTGCCGAGCTGAAACCGGAGATGAGCGGCCAGGCGCTGGCGGTGCTGGAGAATCTGGAAAAGGCCTCTGCCACGGAGCTGGAGACACTGGCCAGCGCCCTGTTTACCGGCGAGTATGCGCAGGTCAGCAGCGATAAAGCGCCCTTTATCTGGGCAGCCCTCTCGCTCTACTGGGCACAGATGGCCGCGCTGATCCCCGGCAAAGTGCGGGCGGAGATGGGCGAGCAGCGCCAGTTCTGCCCGGTCTGCGCCAGTATGCCGGTCGCCAGCGTGGTGCACATGGGCAGCCACGAAGGCGCGCGCTATCTGCACTGCAATCTGTGCGAGAGTGAGTGGCATGTGGTACGCAGCAAATGCACCCAGTGCGAACAGTCCCGGGATCTGCACTACTGGTCGCTCGAAAGCGAACAGGCGGCCGTGAAGGCCGAGAGCTGCGGCGACTGTGGCACCTATCTGAAGATGCTCTATCAGGAAAAAGATCCGGCCATTGAACCGGTGGCGGATGACCTGGCGTCGCTGATACTGGATGCCAGAATGGAGCAGGAAGGCTTCGCGCGCAGTAGTCTCAATCCCTTTATGTTTCCTGGCGAATAGTCACTGACTCCGGAGAACCCGATGAAACTTATTGGCAGCTACACCAGTCCGTTTGTGCGAAAGATTTCAGTCATCATGCTGGAAAAAGGCATTACGTTTGAATTCGTTAACGCATCGCCTTACAGCGATGACAGCCATGTGCCGCACTACAATCCGCTGGGCAAAGTCCCGGCGCTGGTCGCTGATGATAAGCAAATCTGGTTCGATTCCGGCATCATCGCGGAATTTCTGGAGCAGCGCGGCGCGGAACCGCACCTGCTGCCAGCCGATCCGCTGGCGTCACTTAACATCCGCCAGATGGAGAAGCTGGCGGATGGCATCTGCGATGCCGCGCTGGTAATCGTCCGCGAGCAGTTGCGTCCGGGCGATCGTCAGTCAGAAGAGGTGCTGCTGCGTCATCGGGAAAAGATTCAGCGCAGTCTGGACATGCTGGAGGCGAAGGTGGCAGAGGGAAAATGGCTCAATAACGGCCAGCTCAATCTGGCGGATATCGCTACCGGCTGCATGATCGGCTACCTCAATTTCCGCCGCGTGGTGCCGAACTGGTGCGTCGGGCGACCAGCGCTGGTGAAGCTGGCGGAAACGCTGTTTCAGCGCGAGAGCTTTGCGCGGACGACGCCGCCTGCGGCGTGAGGGTGTCCAGAGCCAGAACCATTAAAAGGGACAATGGTGTCTGGCTGCATGTTAGGGTCATGTGTTAATTAAGGTCAGCGGAGGTCTAGTGCCAGGTTATAGATAAGTAAAAATTTTATTTAATTGATTACATTCATTCCTGCACCTGGATTTCCCCTCAAAAATTTCAACTATCCCTCCGGCCACCCGGAATTATAAAAAATAATTAATATGTATAAATTTTATTAAAAACTAATCATAAGTAAATTGATAATTTATAATATAAGACCCTAATTTATTAGTATGAGCAGTCACCCACACTTTAGTCATACCTTGCTTCCTGTCATTGTATAAATTTGTACGATTTGTACAAAGTTGAAGCCATCTTTTCGTATGAGCATCTTCAATCCACAAGCCAGCCTCACAATGGCTATATTTACCTACTGCCGGACCTGGAAACGTAACCTCATATTCAGACTCGTACTGAATAATCTTACCAGGCGCGATATAAACATAGACACTGTAACAATTCAGAATGCAAATAAAACCAACAGAAAACCCACACCCAAAAGCTTTCAGTACATAGGTCGCTGATTCACCAACTGGTCTGAAATAAACAGCCCGCCCCGAAAAGATAAGACCCAAAATTGATGCAACAGTAACATATGTTGTCCACTCAGGAACACTTTTCATTAATACAACACGTCTTGCGACGCCATCTGCCCACATCAGATACCATAGCCATGCTGCAAATATGGTAAAAAAAACGGCGAGGAATAAATAGCGCTTAATCTTTCCCTTTTCATAAGCTGAAACAAAACCGCTTCCATGCATTTTGATCCTTCCTTTGACAATCGGACTGTTAATTTATTTTTTAGTTAAAAATTTTTAAATAAAATTTATTTTAAGCAACTAACTTTTATAATGGGGTAATGGTGTCTGGCACAGTAGGACGCTTTATCTGCTGGTCAGCAACAGAGCTGATCGCAGGAACCGATACAGTGGTCGGGAGCCTGATAACCGTGCGAACAAACAGGTTCTTTCAACGCGATCACCGATACGGATTCCGGTGATTTCATCTCATGCCTGCTTAATAAATTCCTGCGGACAATCTCGTTAACAATACGCTCAGGAACATTATCAGCCTCGCATGTTTTATCATCATGAACAATAATGCGGCTTGCGTTTTCATACCCTGGTGCCCACATATTATTATTAGGTAAATTTTTATAAACGGCGATGAGTGGTTTTTTCCACGCAGCAGAGATATGTACTATCGAAGTATCAGGTGTTATGACCACATCCGATTCTTTAATTAATGCCATCACATGATGCAACGTACAAAAGGGGTTTTTTACAACACCATCAGGAAGCGGTACCAGTAATTCGTTACGATGATCCAGAATAATTAACTTTATTTGTTTGCCTTTATTATTAACGAGATGAACAAGCTCCAGCAATTGCTGTTGTGAGAAATTCCTTTCTGGCGTACCTGCAAAGGCATTAACAATAATCTTTTTTTTGTTTTTCCAGGGATCAAGAAAAAATTTTACCTCATCAAGCACACCATCAGGAAAATACAAACTATAATCGGCGCTGCCTTTATCTTTAACACCAATAATTTTGCTGAACAAAGACAGTAATTCTGTAACGTGCTGCTTTTTATTTTTAAAACGAACTGAAACGGTGTAATGGCCGATATCAGGTTTTTTATTTAACCCAATAACGAACCTCGCATTGATATCATTAAACAGTTTCATCCGATGCACCGGCATTTCGGATAAAGAAGGGTCGATAATCAGATCATATTTATTTCTATTTAGCATCTTTATCGTTGCCTTTGAAACGGTATGATTCAAAGACTTCAGGTAATGGTTATAAGTGCAATTTCTCGCTTTATAAATATGCCTGATAAAAGGGTTGTATTTTATTACGTCGTAACAGGCTTCAGTTACCAGCAAATCAACTGCATAGCCAGCCTGATGAAGCGACCTGATGAGTGGGGTCGAAACGATGATATCACCCACTTTGCCTTCATTGCGAACAAGCAATATGGTTTTCACAGAGTCAGGATTAAAGGATACTTTTGCACGTTTATCCCACAGAAGCTTTGCAATTGAGATTCTTGCTTCGAGCTTCACCTTTTTGAGATAGTAATTTTTTCTTCGGTTCCACTCGCGTATTTTTTTGAATGATCCCGTTGATACCGTGATCCTCACATCCTTATTCATTTCGCCCCTCCTGCTTCCTGAGTACATCATTTTCATGATACCCAAACATCATAAATGAGCAGCTATTTATGTATATATAAAATTTCCAATAAGCGTGTAATTCTACAACACCCGAAAACGCTTAGACCATATAATAACCCTTATTTATTTCATAGAATTATCATTCATCTAACATCGCTGGTTGGGATTTTGATATAGATACCTATCAACTTTTAACCAAATACACTTTACTGCATCATACGTTACGATATGGCAATTCAGGTTGCCATATATAAGAATTTCACTTACAGATAACCAATGCTGAATTGTGATTAATTATTTAATTAAAGAGAATTAGTTAAAAAATTGGGAAACCATGATCTTTATTAACTGCATGCTTATTTCGTTCATAGCAGCGGGAAAAACGCTTTTGGAGATAGTATTATCCATCGAAAAAAATCCGTTTTTCAGAGATGCCTCGCAATCTATTACCTGGCTTTCAGCGAGTTTACACAGCAGACGGTGTATATTTGAACAGGAGAAAACAGGAAAGGAAGAACGTAACGAGAGATTATTTAGCGCGGCTGAAGCGGGTTGGCCCCCGCAACAGCCGCTGACCACAAGCAACTAATAGAGGTAGTTACTATGGCTGGAAGAGATTCTACGTCAGAACCCGCTGTACCCCAAGCACGCAAAAGCATCGTCGGATATCGCCCCAACGGCGGCAGACCGAGCCCTCTGCCTCAACTGACCATCAAAGGACGATGGCTGGAACAGTGGGGATTTATTAAAGGCCAGCCAGTCAGCATCATCGCTGAACAGGGCCAGCTGATTATCCGCATCATGCACATCACGGAGGAGAACGTATGAACATCACTTTTACCCCGGAACCTATCCCGGAGCTGACCATTACGGGCAGCCAGCTGGCCGCACTCGGATTTACCACCGACACGCCGATCCGGCTGGTGCTGCGGGATAACACGCTATCGGTGACAACCGTGACCGATGAGGTGGAGTGGAAAGCACTCTGTGAAGCCAGCCAGCAGTGCCAGGATTTGGGGGCGGACTGGGTGCGGGAGAACGGCGAAGTGATTATCGGTGGCGACGGGCTGACCGGCTTTGGTTTCACCGAGGCGGAACAGCTGGCGATTACCGCTGTGCCCGGTGTGATTCGGGTGCGGCGGCGGTAGCTGGGTATTTTCAAGGCATAAAAGCAAAAATCCCGGCCAGGTTGGCCGGGATTTATATTTAATTAGCCTTTGCAGCGACTAAGTGCTAACCGTAGCCCTGCACCAATTTCAGCCGGGGAGTTGTCTGTTGATAAAATGACATCTTCAATACCATCTCCTTTTTCTCGACCCCAGCCTTCCAGCTTTTCATGACGGGTTGGGGATATGGTGATGACATCATTCACACAGTGAATACCGCAGTTTTTCATATTTTTGAAGAGTGCTTTTTTAGATTTATATCCATATTTTTCTATCAGCATCGCTACCCAGGCTGCGTATTGCTCTTTGCCTTTTTCGAGATCAAAAAAGGCTACACGGTCTTCAAGTACGGTTAATGTCCGGCTATTTGATAAGGCTTGTAATATTGTCTCGCCAATATCATATTCACTGGCATCTGGTTGCAATAAATGAGGTGGAAAAAGATAATCAGCTGCAACCATGCCAAGTCCTGATTGAGCTTCAATCAACAAAAATTCATTGGTGTAATAACAGCTTGCCCAATAATCCTGATCTTTATTAAATTTCATCATTTCACCTGCGTCACAGTAACTTTTATACCCTGAGCCTTACCATACTCAATAGCTCTGTTTATCTCTGTCCATTGCGTTTTGGTCGTATTGGCAGGAACTGCCAATTGGATCTCTCTATTAGAGATCATTGAAGAGTTAATTGTCTTTCTGGAAAGGGTATATGTTTCAAAATTTGCCGCCGCATCTATATTCCCTTTGATCGAGTTATAAACCTGATTAGGGTTTGCCAGTTTTGCCATCGTCTGAGTATCCATTGATTTGGCGCTCACGGCTGTTTTGGTCGCACCATCATAGTAATCAAAGGTTTTAAAGTTCTGTGGTAATCGCGCATCTGATGGCAATGCTTTACCAACGTAATCTTCCCACGGCATACCCTGCTTCATATTACCCTGGCCCCACTTCATGCCCACTTCTGCGGCGCTGACGGTGGCTGATGCCGTATTGCGACTCATAAACGAGATAGCCGCTTTTGTAACATCCTTAGCCAGCAATCCGAGTGATCCTACCGCTGCCTGATTCTCAGGATCAGACACGAACGCAGCATACTTCGTCCACTCAGGACTATTTGTATCGATCTTCGCCAGATCCTGACCGTTCCACTGCTGGACGTAGGCTTTCGCTTCCTCACTGGTCATCACGTCCACACCGGGAAGATTACCGATCCAGCCGGGACGCTCTGCCATGTTATAACCGCCTTCGGCTACTTCCTTATCAACTACCTGAACTTCCAGCGGATTGTCTTCCAGCTTCTGCACGACTTCTGCGCTCTGCTGGTCACTGACCTGTTTCCACTTATCAATAACAGCCTGGCAGTCATCGCCAGATTTCCGGCAGTCCGACAATTCTTTATCGAAGGTTAGAGCCTGAGTACTGCTCAGATGATTATTCTCAACCGCATTCTTACCCGCCTGCGCGCCCGCCACCACATCCGCCGTGCTGTCACCTACCACGCCGCCAGCCAGACCCGCCGCTAACGTTCCCAGCGCACTTATCGTCTGTCGCTGCTCCTCAGACAGGTCTTTACGCTTAACCCCCGGATACAGCTGCTGCGCGATGTACTCGCCCATCGCCGCACCCGATGCGCCCGCCAGCGCTGAGTTGCCCGACGCGTATGAGGTTACCGCACCCAGCACCGCGTGCGCCATCAGGTTCGCTTCGGTATTGACGTTACCGTTCGCATCCGTCGTCAGTTCATGTATCTTTTCCGCAAGGTATGGCGCAGCCGCCCCGCTCACGGCCTGAGCCACGTTACCGCCCGCCAGTCCCTGCACCGCCGCCGTCACCGCGCTGATGCCCTGCTGCAGCGACGACCCCGTGCCGAACGGCTTCATCGCCGTGTCGTAAGCCTGCTTCGCTATCTCATCTGACGTCGGGGGCAGCTTCCCTTTTGCGGCCAGCTCTTCCCGCGCCGCGGCCAGCGCCGTCGGGTCAGTCTGCGCCTTCAGGCTCGCTATCCCGCCCTGCGTCCGCGCGATGTCGCCCGCCTGGCTGCCGATTTCCGCCAGCAGCTGCGCCGTCTCCATCCGGCGCTGCTCTTTATCCTTATCGAAGATTTTATCCAGCCCCGGATTCGCCCCCTCTGCGTCGCGTCTCAGCGCCGACACGTCCTGCCTCTGCTTTTCCTTATCCCGGATAACAATCGTGCCGTCGCTCACCGCCGTCTTAGTCACCGACGAGGTGCTGCCGCTGCCGTTCAGCCCCGCCAGCAGGCCGTTCGCCATGTTGCCCTCAAACTGGCTGCCGATGCTGCCGCCGGTGCTCATCCCCGCGCCCTGGTGTTCGGTTTTGTAGTCCGCGTGGTTCTCTATGTTGCTGAAGCCCAGACCGGGTAGTCAGTTAAGGTCACGGTGGAACGCGGACAGCTGATCATCCGGCTGGCTGAGGAGTGATTCGGCTCTGGCAGTTAAAAATATCCCGGCGCGGGGACGGGATATTTTGTTTCAAGACGGGATTCTTGCCAGTAACTCGTTAATTTTATCCGTATCTTCGGGATGTAGGTGAAGATATTTTTCGCAGGCTAAGCGGACATACTGATCACAGGCTTTTTCACTGACAATAACGGTCTCCGCTTCAGAAGGCGGATAACCTACTGCGAATTCAACCCCCTCAAAATGTTCGCTTTCATCGAAGCTATTCATATCAGGAAAGTTGCAGTAGGCACCATCAGTGTTAAAACCAACTCTCCCAACAATATGCTCAATCACTTCCAGAAAATTCCTACCAGATGACATGATGTTGAAATAACCTACAACGACCTCATTAAGCCCGGAGTAAACATCTGACATTTTGAACAAGTTTTTACTCATTTTATTTATCCAATATCTTAATTCGGATGGAAGTTCCGTACCGTACCTGTAGATTTATCGACATATATCCTGAAGCTAATACCGCCTGACATAACATTTACTGTACCGTTCGGGCTATTCATCGCTTCCTTGAAACCATTAGCAGCAGCCTGTTGCCCAAGCTCCAAGATTCTCTCATCTGTAATTACCTTTGGATCGTAAATGGTTTTAGTGTCAGGTGCTGCTTTGTATTCACTGGTAAGACTTCCATCCCTGTTCTTGGTCGGCACAAGATATTTCACCTCTGTAATACCCTTAACATCCGTCGGTGTTTCACTGACTATCTTCACGTTATATTCTTTCACTGCCTCATAAAATGCATTTGCATTTTGACCGCCAGAGATGCCGTTTTTTTGTGTAAATCCATCTACTGTTGCCAGATGTTTCTGACTGATCAATTCTGAAATTAATTCCAGATGGATAAACAACAACCTTTTCAGTCAGCGTACCAAGTTTACTGACAGCCGCCGCACCCAAAACTGGTGTCATCGAAGCGGCAATCGTCTTCATTCCATCATAGGTTTCGATATAGTTCTCAGCCGTCAACTTATCAACACCAAGCTGAAGCATGGCATAGTTTACCATCGCATCTTTCACCTGCTGCTGATTCTGCGCATCAACGCTGGTAATGTTCAGCAGGTTCACTATCTGCCCGTATGCATCCGGGTACATATCGCTGACTTTGTTATTGTAGTTCCCGGTTTCGTACTCATCCCTGGCCGAATAGGCTTCAAGCCTTGCAGAAGCACACCCGGGGCTGGCAGCCCGGCCATTACCGCAGGCATTAATAACCTTCAGGTCACGGCTGATATCTTTCTCACGCAGGACATTTATCTTCTGCTGTGCCTGCTCACGCTCTGCCGGGTCATTGCTCCTGAGTTTTTGCTTCGCTATCTCAAGCTCTGTTTTTTCATTAACGTGCAGCCAGTTATTCTCAACCGCATTTTTACCCGCCTGCGCCCCCGCCACCGCACCGCCCGCGCTGTCTCCCACTACACCGCCTGCAAGGCCGGCCGCCAGCGTCCCCAGCGCGCTTATCGTCTGGCGCTGCTCCTCGCTCAGGTCGTCACGCCTGACACCCGGATACAGCTGCTGCGCGATGTACTCGCCCATCGCCGCGCCCGATGCCCCGGCCAGCGCCGAGTTGCCCGCCGCATACGAGGTTACCGCACCCACCACCGCGTGCGCTATCAGGTTCGCCTGGACGTTCACCACGTCCTTACCGTCCGGGCCTTTCGTGGTCGTCAGCGTGTGTATCTGCTCCGCCAGGTACGGCGCGGCCGCGCCGCTCACGGCCTGAGCGATATTGCCCCCGCCAGCCCCTGTATCGCCGCCGTCGCCGCGCTGATGGCGGTGATGTTCAGGTTACCGCCCGCGCCCGGTATACTGCCACTTCACGTGTGCATCCTTCTTCTGCTCTGGCATTATCATCTTCAGCTTATTAATGGCTGTTTTCGTCGCCGCAGTCTGCCCTTGTGTCCTGTCGATGTCCACCGCCTTAACGCTAGGTATACTTAAGTTTTTGCAGGTTTCTTTTTTGGCCTAAAGCAACGATTTCACAATCCGGTTCGTCATAACGCCCCAATGCAAAAAAAACCACACCATTATTTATCCAGATATTACTCATCCATTCTGTTATCTGCCTCGGTATGGAATCAGTCATATTCACATTAGTTGATTGGATGGTTGAAAAAAACACCTTCTCACCGCTATTAATTAAGCTTTCAATTACTCCCACGCTATTTAATTTGACAGAACCTAAGCCGGAAAGAATCAAGCCTTCATTTCCTTTAACTATCAAATCTTTTCTTTCACAAACCCCATTAACTTTAACGCCTCTAACATTAAGTAAACCCCAAGTTTTTCTGTGGTTAACAATTGCGTTATCAGGTTGCTCTGCTGATAAAACGACAAATGTGTATATATCTTCATCGCTAAGACCTGAAGAATAATTTTTTACCATTCCCCTCAATAAACCCTCACCAAAATTTTTTAGTGGCGCATTGGGTAATTCCCAGCTCACTGCCGAGATATCTTTTCCGCTTATTGAAAATAAATTGAAATCGGTGATTTCATTTTTTTCATTTATATCTTCAGCATATCTAATAAAAACATCAGTAGTCATAGTGGTTACCTGCAGGATCGTTAAAATGTGAACCTCGATTTTGAGGATCATCGACTCCAAAGAAATGGCCTCCTGCATCATCTCTTATATAAACTTTTTGCGTACCTCCTCCCGGTTTTTGAACTATAAATTCATAGATAAAACCTGGTTGAGGATTACCACGCTTGTCTATATTCGGGGATACCTTATTGGGGCTTTGACTCACTGGTATACCAGATTGTCTCTTCGCCTCATTGAAAGCACCTGAGCGACCAGCCCCTTCAGGAGAAAGATTTGCAGGCTTATCCCCTTCAGCCAGATAAGCCAAATCATCCTTATTCTGTGTGGGAATCGGCGTTACCGTGGTATTGCCTCCCGTATCCGGCAGACCATCCGTATTCCCGGTATTGCTTGGTCCCTGCTCACCAGACCGATCCGGCGTGACCAGTGAAGTTCCTTTATTTTGATCGTGCGCCGGGTTGACCAGCTTACCACCCGTCAGGTCATCATTAACCGGCAACGTTTCAGTTCTGTTACCAGCGCCATCCTGATGCTGCTGATTCTTCGCCACATTTGGATCGCGCGATTTGGCAGCCTCATCACGCGCTTCAACGATTGCACGACCATCCGTAATCGGTGGCGTATCCGTCTCAGTTCCTGACCCTTTCAGAGTCTTATCCAGTTCCGATGCAATTTTGTTATTCGCATTCAGAACTGCCTTATCACCCGGACTCAATGGTAATCCCGGAACGGGTACCGGCACAGGCCTTGGCAGGAGAAGACTATTATTTTCCAGCGCATTTTTACCCGCCTGCGCGCCCGCCAGCGCACTGCCCGTACTGTCTCCGGCAATGCCGCCCGCAAGCCCCGCCGCCAGCGTCCCCAGCGCACTTATCGTCTGGCGCTGCTCCTCGCTCAGGTCGTCACGCCTGACACCCGGATACAGCTGCTGCGCGATGTACTCGCCCATCGCCGCGCCCGATGCCCCGGCCAGCGCCGAGTTGCCCGCCGCATACGAGGTTACCGCACCCAGCACCGCGTGCGCCATCAGGTTTACCTCAACGTTCACCACGTCCCTGCCGTCCGGGCCTTTCGTGGTCGTCAGCGTGTGTATCTGCTCCGCCAGGTACGGCGCGGCCGCGCCGCTCACGGCCTGGACGATGCTGCCTCCTGCTGCTGGTGCTGTCGGTTGCGGGCGTTCAGCGCCACGCTACCGCCCCCGATCAACGCGCCGTCCCTGGTTAAGTCACCCTGTTTTACCTTCGCATAAACCTGCGGCACCAGCACGGTCTGCTCTGTACCATCCGGCAGCGTCACGGTCTGATTAGCAAAGCGCGGATCGGCTTTGACCAGGTCGTGGCTGTCGCTGCCCATCGCACTCAGAACCGCTGCATTCACAAGCGGGGGCAATCCCTTTGTTACCGGTTTTGCAAAGATACTGGCTTAATCCGGCAAACAGACTGACGCGGGTTCACAGCATGAAAGACTGCCCGCAACAGATATTACAGAAGGCCACAGCAAGAAAGGATAAGCGAATTGCGGACCGCAAAAAAGAATCCGTTTTCAGAGGCGCCTCGCAGTTTATTACTTTGCTTTCAGCGGGTTTGAGCAGCAGAAGGTGTATATTTAAACATGAAAGAAAGCACAGGAAGCGCATAACGAGAGACTTTTAGCGCGGCTGAAGCGGGGCGCAACCCGCAGCAGCCGCTGACCACCGCAACTAACTGGAGTAGTTACCATGGCTAGAGCAGATTCTACGTCACAACCCGCCACACCCCAAGCACGTAAAAGCGTGGTCGGTTACCGCACCAACGGCGGCAGGCCGAACCCGCTGCCGCAACTGACCATCAAGGGGAGATGGCTTGAGCCGCTCGGATTCACCACCGGACAGAGGATCGAAGTGATCACCGAGCCGGGGCAGTAGATTATCCGGTTGGCGACGGAAGGGTAATTGTCTGGTCTATAAAGTAAAATCCCGGCACTGAGGCCGGGATTTTACTTCTATATAGCTTCTTGATTAGGAAGTTTGTCGAGCACGCTGTTGACAGTTCCTTTCTTTAAAATAGTTTTTTTAGCAGTGCTGCCATAATCTGAACTATATACCAAACACTCTTCGTCGTTATCTTTAGGATAATAAAATAGATAAAAGCCGACGTCTGATATCTCAAGAGGGCTTAAAAATACACCTAATGCTTCAGAAGCAGGTAGTTCCAGATCATCAGAATCACCATTAAGAAGTATTCCATGTGAATGAGCCAACTGTGTTATCAGCTCAGAAGCACTTCCTGATAAAGTTAATCCGATACTCTTACAGCTATTTATTTCTTGCTGACTATCTTTTAAATAATTCATAGCCATATGTAACGTATAGTTTGATCCTTTCGATGGATATATTTCATCCTCGATAAAAAAACCAAAAAGTCCGTACTTCCAATAATTATCTTCTGTTTTTTCCAAAAGCTCATAAAAAACAGCAAATTCAAAAGGTTGTCCAAAGATCATTTTTTATCCTTTAATTCTTTGATTTCTTTATTAAAGCTACCAAGCTCTTTGTTACCCAAAGCATTTTTACCATCAAGCGAGAGGATTCAGGGCTTAAAGCAAAAATCCCGGCGCAACGGCCGGGACTTCAGAAGATTATTCAGGATCTAATGGGGGAGTTTTACGCGATTTGTACTTATCTATCAGATTAAAAACTATTGAGGCTAATGTAATCGCTGTTCCTGCAATACAACCAAAAATAATAGCTCTCTTAATCTGTCCATCAGGTATCAAGAAATATCCATTCTTAATATATACAATGAACGATGCACCAGCTCCTAAAATAAAACAGACCAGTATACAAAAAACACAAGAATAAATTACAAGCTTGATATAGGCGATCATTTTCCACCCTCATTTCCTTTTTCAGATTCAGAGGACTTTTGCGGAGCCGGTGTATTCAAGAGATCTTTTGTATATCCACCTAAAAATTCTATCCCAAGTGAGCCGATAGCATCAAATATGAATCCAGGAGCTTCCTTTCCTGTTATTGAACTAACTACCCCTGGTGCATATTCACCAAATCCCCAGCCCAGTCCAGCGCCACCTGCTGCGATACCAATCGATCCAGTATCAGCTCCATCAGTAAACACTGCACCACCTGCCGCTATCCCAACATTCTGCCAGACGTTACGGCCTGGTGCTAACGCACCAGTTACAGCCGCAGAAGCACTTCCCCAGTAATCCCATGTCTTTTGCTGATTTTCAGGCAGGCTCTGATTCTTTTCACTGTTTATATCAACCCACTGATAGGTGCCATTTGCTATTTCCGCTATCGTTGCGCCCGCCACAACCTTCCCAATGCTCGCTGCTGGCCTTAAATAACCTGCACCGGCAATCAACACACCATCTTTATAACCGTCAACGATGACTTTGGTGATATTTGCGCCTTCTGGCAGATCACCTTTCGCATTCTTACTCAGTGCAGCGTTGATCTCTTCTGTTATCGCTCCTGCTTCTGCCATTGACATTCCCAGCGTTGAGGCTGCGCCACCGTAGCTGTTCAGCCCTGACGGCAGACTGAACATGTCGTTATTCTCGGACGTGTTCTTTCCTGCCTGCGCACCTGCCACGGCTGAAGCCGCACTATCTGCGGTAAGTCCGACTGCCAGCCCGCCTGCCAGCGTGCTCAGAGCTGATATGGTCTGCTTCTGCGTTTCATTCAGCCTGCTGTAATCATCCGTGCCATACAACGTTTTCGCTATTACGGAAGTTGCGACGGACGCGGTTGCTGCACCTGCCGCTCCGGTTAGTGCTGAGTTACCTGATGCCTGCGCCACTACTGCACCAACAACCGCATGGGCCATCAGGTTTGCTTCCGGGTTGCCTTCCGTCAGCCTGTGTATCTCCGTCGCCAGGTATGGCGCGGCCGCGCCGCTTATGGCCTGCGCCACGCTACCGCCCGACAGCCCCTGAACCGCCGCCGTCACCGCGCTGATGGCACGCTGCACCTTACCGCCCGTTCCGAACCCGGTCTCCGCAAACGCCTGCTTATAAAGGTTGCTGTATACCTGGTTATTAACGTCACTTTCGCTGTACTGCTTCGTCGGGTCCTTCGCTTTCAGCTCCGCCAGCGCGCTGTCGCGGTCGGCCTGCGTGGCACCGGACATCTTCTCACTGGCGGCACGGGTCGCGATGATTTCGCCCTGCGTCCGCGCGATATCCCCCGCCTGCGCCCCGATTTCGCCTATCAGCTGCGCCGCCTTCAGCCGGCTCTGCTCCTTCTCCTTGTCAAAGATTTGCTCCAGCCCCGGATTCGCATTCTCCACGTCACGGCTTAAATCTGCCACGTCCTGCTTCTGCTTTTCCTTATCGCGGATAACTATCGTGCCTTCACTCACGGCGGATTTTGTCGTGGAGTCCGCACTGCCGCTGCCGCTCAGCCCCGCCAGCAGGCCGTTCGCCATGTTACCCCCGAACTGGCTGCCGATGCTGCCGCCGGTGCTTATCCCCGCGCTCTGGTGCTCCACCTTGTAGTCCGCGTGGTTCTCAATGTCGCTGAACCCCAGCGTGCCGGTGTCGAGCCTGTTCAGGCTGGCATCTGCCGTACTGGCGATGACCGCACCGTTCAGCTGCGTGTGCTCACCGGCGGTCACGTCAAAGCCGCCCCTGCCCGCAAAAATCCCGGTCTGCTCCGCCACGCTCTGCCAGTTGCTGTGCATCTTATCCCGGCTCACGTTCACGTTCGCCGACCCGGTCATCGAGCCGAAGGTAAAGCTGCCGCCCGCGCTGGCGCTCTGCTGCTTACTGTCGTAGCGGTCGCTGTCCTGCTCCGAGGTCAGCGTCAGGTTACGGCCGGTGCCGACCTTCACGCTGTCGCCGCGCACCTGCGCGCCCGTAAGCGTCGTGTCGCGCCCGCTGGTCAGGCTGAGCTGACTGCCCGCGTCGAGCGTGGTCCCGGTGTGCGTCAGGCCGTTGCCTTTTTCGCTGCCCTTTGCCGCATTGACGCTCGCCGATACCGTGATGCCGTAGCCGCCTGAACCCACGCCGATACCGATACCGACGCTGCCCCCCTTGCTGCTGTTCTTACTGTCGGTGCTCTGCGTGTTCTGCGCCGACTGCAGCAGGATGTCCCGCGACGCCTCCAGGCTCAGGTCGCCCCCCGCCTTCAGCTGGCTGCCGGTGATGCTGATGTCGCCGCTCTGTGCCGTTCCGTTTTTGCCGGTGGCCGTAACGTTAAGGTTCCGGCCCGCCGTCAGCGTGCTGCCCTGCGACCGGCTGCTCTCAGTTCGCGTCTCGCTTTTCGACGACTGACTGCCGTATGAGGCGCTGACGCCGATGGTATTGGTCGCGCCCGTCTCATAGTCTTTATCGCCAGGACTCCGGCCTGCGGCGGCATTGTGTGCATCCGCCGAGGCCGTGTTCAGCCCGTCCATCTGAACCGCCTGCGCCGCCTGCACCCCGTTCAGCGCCGCCTGGGTATTCTGCAGTGCGCTGACCCGCCCGTCACCCGACTTCCTGGCCTGCTGCGCAGTACTCACTGCCGTGTTGAGCGCACTGCCCGCCGCACCCGACAGGGCAAGCGTCAGTCCGCTCTGCTTCGTCTCGGTCTTCTCGGTGCGCGTCCGCTGGTCATAGCCCGGGTCGATGCTCACGCTGTCGCCCGTCAGGTTCAGGTCTTTCCCCGCCACCAGGTCCGCGCCGCCGACGTGGAGCCGGTTACCCGCCGTGATGTTTACGCTGCCCTGGCTGCTGCCGACGGTGCTTACGCTCTGGCTCTGGGTGGTACCTTTCTCATCGATTTCATGGCGGGTCGACTGCTTCCCGACTGTAAAGCCGATGCCGCCGCTGCTCAGCAGGCCGCTCTTTTTCTTTTCCTCCAGCTGATAGTGGCTGTCGGTCTCGGTGGCTGCGCCGATCTCCACGTCGCGCCCGGCACGCAGGTTAACATCCGGATCGGCGGCCACCGCCGATCCGGTCACCGTCAGGTCGCGCCCGGCGATGACCGTGACGCTTTCACCGCTCAGCAGGCTGCCTTTCTCACGGGTAGTGCCATCAAGTGAGATGCTGTGGCTGCTCTTTTTCTTCAGGAAACTTTTCTTCTCTGAGCGGGATTCGCTGAACAGTGACTCCCGTTCGGTGGCGGTATTGAGGGTCACATCCTGTTTCGCCTGTAGCGCAACGGCACCCAGCTCACTGTGCAAAGTGCTGGCTGTGGCGGCGATACTGCCCTCCTGCGCCACCACCGTGACGCCATCATGTCCACTGAGCGTACTCCCCACCACGTTCTCACGCAGCATTTCCTCCGATCGCTCACCTTTGGTTTTCCGGCCGCGACTTTTTTCTTGTGAGACGCGGTGCTCGCTGTCTGTTGTGTGGCTGAGGATGACATCCTTTTTCGCCTGGAGCGCAACAGAACCCTGTTCGCTGTGTAGCGTGCTGCCGGTCACCGTGACGTCACCCTCGCGTCCGATCACCGTTACGCCCTGCTGCCCGCTGAAGGTGCTTCCCATGCTGACATCGCGAACCGTCTCCTCGTCACGATGGCTGCGGGTATTACCCAGGCGCCTGTTCTCGCTGTCCAGGTCCTGCGTATGAGTACGCGCGTCCTTAATAGTAACGTTCTGCGCGCTGACGCCGATGCTGCCCTGGGTGCTGTTGATCTGCGCGCCTTCGGCCTGCAGGTTATTGCCCGCCACCACCGCCACGCCCTGGTCACCGCTCAGGGTGCTGAGCAGCAGACGATCTTCCTGACGGCTGTTGCTGACCGATGAAGTCCGGCTATTGGCCTCAAGATGGGTGGTGTTGGTGGTGGTTTCAGCGCCGATGCGAATGTCGCCGCCAGCCTCAACCCGGGCTGAGCCGGAGGCGCTGACCTGGCTGCCGGTCAGCGTGAGATCACGCCCGGCCGAGAGCAGGATGTTACCACCGGCGCTAAGCTCACTGCCCTGCGCCTGCTGCCACTCGCCGCTGACCTGCGCCATGCGCTTGCCCGCCTCTTCCATGCCGCGGCTGGTACGATTGCCCATCGCCCCGGCGATAACGTTCAGGCTGCCGCTATGGCTGCTTTTCGCGGTACCGATCTCAAGGTTGTTGCGTGCGCTCAGGCTGAGATTATCGGTCGCATTAAGCTTCGCACCCTGTAGCCGGATATCGGTGCCGCTAAGGCTGATATTGTCAGCGCTCATCGTCGCCTGCCGCAGGGCATTCTGAAGATCGGAGCTGATCGTCAGCGTCTCCGCTTTCACATCAATGCTGCCCGCTTTGATGTCGCCGCCCAGGTGCAGGAACTGCCCGCTGTCAACGGAAAGCGCCTTGTCCGCAAAGAGATTCCCTGCGTTGGTCACGCTGCCCGCTGAGAGCTGCAGATTACCGCCGCCAATTACTGCGCCCGCGCCCGTCACGCGCAGTGTGGCCGGTGCCAGATAGACTTTTGGCACCCACACGGTCTGCGGGCCGTCCGCCGTATCAACCGTTTCGCTGACCAGCCAGACGATATCCTGCTGCAGTGCTGCAATCTGTTGCGGCGTCAGCGCCACGCCCGGCACCAGATGGAAATCCTGCGCCACTTTTGAGCCGTTGTTCATCAACGCCTGGTACTGCGCCATCGCATCAAAGCCGATAACAGAGGCCCTGCCGGTCAGTTTCAGGACCTGCTCACGCACCAGCCGCTGCTCATAAAAACCATCTCCCAGTCGTTTATGCACCTGCGACGGGTCATAGCCCACCCGTTCGAGCAGATAATCACTGCTGATGAATTTATCCCGACGCGTAAAGCGCTCATCAGTGACCACCAGGAACGGACTGCCCGCCGCGGTATGCTGGCTGAACAGGCCGTTATTGGGGATAGTCGTGGCGACTTTCTCCAGCTGTTGCAGCGCCGTCAGCGCCAGCTCAGCCGGTAACAGCGGGCGAGCATCGTCACCCGCCCCAAGCTCTGTGTCGCCGTCATGTTGAGTGATGCCGTCCACAGTGAAAGCCAGCGGGTTGCGTTCATACTCCGCGCGCTCGGCGTCGACCGCCTGCAGCGCTGCCTCAAGCTGGCTAACCTGCGCCTGATTAACGGTGGTGTTACTGATGTTCGCTCCGCTGATACTGACGTTACCGTTGCCGGTGATGATGCCGTCAACGGTAGCCAGGGCAATGGTCTCGTCGGAATTAAAGGTCGGATACCAGTGGTGTGTATCTTTATCCATATGATCGACAATCACTTCCTGCCGTCGCTCATTGACCGAGTAGCCCCGGTTATCAACGCTGCCACCGCCATCCACGGTCAGATTGCCGTTGGCCGTGATCACGCTGGCATCATTGAGTAACGCGCCGGTGATGCGCAGGATCATGTTGCCACCCGTCAGGATACGGGCGCCGATACCTTCACTGACCAGCCGATCACGCGTTACGGTGCCGGTTACAGTTCGTTCACGAAAATTGTTGTAATCAGTGACGAACGGCGCATTGTCGATGTCGATATGCTTTTCAGGATCCCACTGCTCCAGACGTCCACGATCATGTTCACGCCACACCGTATTTTGATAGGGAGTCGGTACGTTATTTTGCCGGAATCCGCGGGTTTCATAGAACGTCATGGCATAGGTGCCGTCGGCATTGGGATTGAGCGCCAGATAGTTAACCCACAGATCGGTCAACACGCCCTGATTGTTCATGACACGGACCTGGGCGCGTTTGCCTGCAGCGTCAATCGCCAGCAGCGTGCCGTAAGGATTACTCTGCGCGGCCGCCTCATTCTGGAAGGTCAGCTGCTGAGTGGTTGGCGCCATGGTACTGAGATCGGTGCTTACTGCTGAGCCGTAAGAGCGCCAGTAATAGTTATATCGATGCCACTTGTAGTCATTAGTCTCAGCGTCGTGCTCAATCACCAGTCCTTCGCGCAGATTCTTCATGGGGGAGATTAACAGGTGGCGCAGCCATCAGCGGTAAAGCAGCGCAGGATATCGCCCCTGCCATCATGCCGAGCAGACGTAGTGACGCAGGCCTGCGCAGTAAAAAAATCCTTTTCATGAAAATTCCATTTCACTAAATGTAACCGGGTGTAACTTTTGGCGGATTATCGCTCTGGAGAGAGGAAAAACAAGGGGTAAGACGACTTTTCAGGCGGTTTCTTAACCTGCGGATAGCGGGTAAAAATGGCATGAAGACGGGCAAAGGAGATGAAGCAGCAAACTGAATTTTCAGGCTAAATGCGCCATCAGATTCAGTTAAATTGCTGATTTATGAATTTTCAGCCGCGCGCAAAGCGACTGAGCGGATTTTTGCCCTGAACGCAGAGAGGCTGGCGAGAATGTTTATCGCCCGGATTGAAACATGTGATTGAAACCCACAAAAAAAGGGACGATTTCTCGTCCCTTTTTCGCACGGCTAATCACATTACTGCAGCAGCGAGATATCTGCGACCTGCAGGAACAGTTCACGCAGTTTAGACAGCAGCGTCAGGCGATTGACCCGCACCGCCTGATCGTCGGCGTTGACCATCACCTTATCGAAGAAGTTGTCTACCGCAGTCCGCAACTGGGCCAGTTCGACCAGCGCATCCTGGTAGCGGCCTTCCGCGAAGTAGGGCTGCAGCTTGCTGCTCAGCGCGGTCACAAAGGTCGCCAGCTGAATCTCTTCGTTCTCTTTCAGCAGCGACGCCTGCACGCTGTCGTTCAGCGTTTCGGTCGATTTCGCCAGGATGTTAGAGACACGCTTGTTCGCTGCCGCCAGTGCGGCCGCAGCCTCCAGCGTACGGAAGTGTGACACCGCTTTCATACGGGCATCAAAGTCCGCCGGACGGGTCGGACGACGCGCCAGCACGGCCTGCAGCGTATCGATGCTGTGCCCCTCTTCCTGATACCAGGCGCGGAAGCGGCCCAGCATAAAGTCGATCACATCGTCGACGACGCGGGCATTGCTCAGCTTGCTGCCATAGAGACGCACCGCCTGTTCGGTCAGCGTCTGCAGGTCGAGCGGCAGGTTCTTCTCAACGATGATGCGCAGGACGCCCAGCGCCGCACGACGCAGTGCAAACGGATCTTTGTCGCCTTTTGGATGCTGGCCGATGCCGAAAATACCGGCGAGCGTATCCATTTTATCGGCAATCGCCAGCGCACAGGCGACCGGGCTGGAGGGCAGATCGTCACCCGCAAAGCGCGGCTGATACTGCTCGTTCAGCGCCACCGCCACATCTTCGGCTTCGCCGTCGTGGCGCGCGTAGTGCATGCCCATTACACCCTGGGTGTCGGTGAACTCGAAGACCATGTTGGTCATCAGGTCACACTTCGACAGCAGGCCCGCGCGGGTAGCGTGATTCACATCTGCGCCAATCTCACCGGCAATCCAGCCCGCCAGAGCCTGAATGCGATCGGTTTTATCGCGCAGCGTGCCCAGCTCTTTCTGGAACAGCACCGTCTCCAGACGGGGCAGATGATCTTCCAGACGCTTTTTGCGGTCGGTATTAAAGAAGAACTCGGCATCGGCCAGGCGGGGACGCACCACTTTCTCGTTGCCGGAAATAATCTGGCGCGGATCGCTGGACTCGATATTGGTGACGAAAATGAAATTCGGCAGCAGGTTGCCGTCATTGTCATACACCGGGAAATATTTCTGGTCGCCTTTCATGGTGTAGACCAGCGCTTCCGCAGGCACCTTGAGGAATTTCTCTTCAAAGGTCGCGGTCAGGACGACCGGCCATTCCACCAGCGATGTCACCTCTTCCAGCAGGCTGTCGCTGATGTCGGCGTTGCCACCCAGACGACGCGCCGCAGCTTCAGCATCGGCTTTGATCATCGCTTTACGGGTCTGATAATCGGCAATCACTTTACCGCGTTTTTCCAGCACGTCAGGATAGTGATCGGCGTGTTCAAGGATGATGTCGTTTTCACCCATAAAGCGGTGACCGCGAATGTGACGTCCGGACTCAATGCCCAGAATGGTGCCCGGGATCAGCGCATCACCCAGCAGCATCACCACGGTATGCACCGGACGGACAAACTGCACATCGCTGTCGCCCCAGCGCATCAGTTTTGGCACCGGCAGCTTGCTGAGTGCGGTCGCGATCATTGCCGGCAGCAGCGCCTGGGCCGCTTCGCCTTTGACCTGAGCGCGATAAACCAGCCATTCGCCTTTATCGGTGGCGAGGCGTTCGGCCTGGTCAACAGTGATGCCGTTTCCGCGTGCCCAGCCTTCGGCCGCTTTGGTAGCGTTACCGTCGGCGTCAAAGGCAGCCGCGACGGCCGGGCCGCGCTTCTCCACTTCCCGATCGGGCTGTGCGGCGCTCAGATTTGCGACTTTCAGCGCCAGACGACGCGGTGCAGCAAACCAGCTGACCTCGCCGTGGCTCAGGTTGGCTGCATCCAGTTCAGCGGTCACCTGTGCGGCAAAGGCTTCTGCCAGGCTGCGCAGGGCTTTTGGTGGCAGCTCTTCGGTGCCGATCTCCACCAGGAAGGTTTGTTCAGTCATGGCTGCCTCTTACTTTTTGTTATTGCACATCGGGAAGCCCATCGCCTCGCGAGAGGCGTAGTAAGCTTCAGCCACGGCTTTAGTCAGGGTACGAATGCGCAGAATGTAGCGCTGACGCTCCGTCACCGAGATCGCTTTACGGGCATCCAGCAGGTTGAAGCTGTGCGCCGCTTTCAGAATGCGTTCATAAGCGGGCAGTGGCAGCGGTTTTTCCAGCGCCAGCAGATGCTGCGCCTCTTTCTCGTACTGCTCGAAGCAGGTAAAGAGGAAATCAACGTCGGCGTATTCGAAGTTATAGGTGGACTGCTCCACTTCGTTCTGATGGAACACGTCGCCGTAGGTGGTTTTCCCCAGCGGGCCGTCGCTCCAGACCAGATCGTACACGCTGTCGACGCCCTGGATGTACATCGCCAGACGCTCCAGGCCGTAGGTGATCTCACCGGTCACCGGCTTACACTCCAGGCCACCCACCTGCTGGAAGTAGGTGAACTGCGTCACTTCCATGCCGTTGAGCCAGACTTCCCAGCCGAGTCCCCAGGCACCCAGCGTCGGGTTTTCCCAGTTATCTTCCACGAAGCGAATGTCATGCACCGTCGGATCCATACCCAGCTCTTTCAGCGAGCCCAGGTAGAGCTCCTGAATGTTGTCCGGTGAAGGCTTGATGATCACCTGGAACTGGTAATAGTGCTGCAGACGGTTCGGGTTTTCACCGTAACGGCCATCGGTCGGACGGCGCGATGGCTGCACGTAAGCGGCGGCGATCGGCTCCGGGCCGAGTGCGCGCAGGCAGGTCATAGGATGTGAAGTGCCAGCGCCCACTTCCATGTCCAGCGGTTGGACAATGGTGCAGCCCTGACGCGCCCAGTAATCCTGCAAGGTCAGGATCAGCCCCTGAAAGGTTTTGGTATCAAACTTTTGCATGTTGAGTGTGCACGCGCTTCGGTTAGATTAAAAAAAGAGGCCGACAGTATACCCTTTGACCGCGCGATGTGCAGCCGTAAATCCCTGCCGCTGCCGGGCCGTGCAGACAGGCGGGTGGGCAGCCATACAGATGGCTCCGAATCGTGCTGACGGCAGTTGTTGACCGGGTCGCATTTGGCTACCCTTTTCCGCACGGACGCTATGCGCAAGAGGACGCCATGCCGCAGAAGATATACTGGATCGACAATTTACGCGCGGTCGCCTGCCTGATGGTGATCGTGATTCACACCACCACCTGGTATATCACCGGGCCGATGGCGGTAACCGGCACGACCTGGGATGTGGCAAACCTGCTCAATTCCGCCTCGCGCGTCTGTGTGCCGCTGTTCTTTATGATCTCCGGCTACCTGTTCTTCGGCGAACGCAGCGCCCAGCCGCGCCATATGCTGCGGCTGGTGCTCTGCCTGCTCTTCTACAGCGCGGTCTCCCTGGCCTATATCACCTGGCTGACGCCCATCAGCGAGGGGCGGTCGATCCTGAAGATGCTGCAGAAACCGGTCTTTTATCATCTGTGGTTTTTCTTTGCGCTGATCGGCATCTATCTGCTGTCGCCGCTGATTCAGGTCAAAAACGTGCAGGCGCGTTACGTGGCGCTGCTGGTGCTGGTGCTGGCGGTGCTCGCCAACCCTAATACGGTCAGCCAGTCGCTGGGGCCGTTCCATTTCCTGCCGGTCAACCTCTATGTCAGTGGCGACAGCATTTACTACCTGCTTTATGCGCTGCTGGGACGGGCTATCGGCAGCATGGAGACACAGCGGCGCGGCCTGACGCCGCTGGCGGCCGGGCTGTTTATCGCCTGTGTGATTGGCATTACGCTGGGCACGAAAAAGGCGCTGATCGTGAACGGCGCCTTTAACGATACGTGGTATCTCTACTGTGGTCCGCTGGTGTTTATTGCCGCCATCAGCCTGCTGGTCGTCTTCAAAAACAGCCTGAATCAGCGCACGCTGCCCGGATTTACCGTGATTGCGCGCTATTCACTGCCGATCTACGGCTTTCATGCACTGTTTATTCACTATCTGCGCACGCATCACTACGACGATATGTCGCGGCCGTGGCTCGACCTGCCGTGGGTGTTCGGGCTGACGCTGGGCGGCAGCCTGCTGCTGGGGATGGCACTGAAACGCCTCGATACCCGTCACTTGGTCAGCTGACCGCGCCGCGTGACACCAGATCCCAGCCGCGGGCACGCCACAGCGCAGGCAGCTGCGCCATATCGTCGAAGCGCGTGACCAGCGGATGGTCCAGATCAGGATTGTGCGGATCGGCACAGTAGTAGTAGACCGGGATCCCGGCGGCGATACCGGCGCGGGCGCCCGCTTCGGAGTCATCCACCAGGATGCAGCGCTCGATCGGCACCTGCATCTGCTCCGCGGCGTGGTACATCAGTTCCGGATCGGGTTTCCAGTGCAGAATGTCATAGCCGCTATAAAGCCGATCCTCAAACAGCGACAGCATCCCGGTTAAGCCCAGCGAATGCTGCATCTTTTTGACGGTTCCATTTGAGACCACGCACATCGGCACGGTAATCTGCTCAACCAGCGCCTTCGCGCCAGCGATCGGTTGCAGATGCTGATCGAAGAGCCGCGCCACTTCCGCCCGGTAGGCGGTTTCCACCTCCTCCATCGGCAGCGTGATCTGATGCGCGTCGCCGACGTCACGAATGATGTCGTAGAGTTTGACGCCTTTGTACTTTTCAAACATCTGCTGCAGCGACAGCGCCAGGCCGTAACGGGCAAAGGTGTTGACGTAGGCCTGGGTGCAGAGCAACTCACTGTCCACCAGCGTGCCATCGCAATCGAAAAAGACGCATTCTACTGACATCAGACTCTATCCTTTGATTCAGGGGTGTGCTCCACACTCTACCGCACTCAGCGCAGATTGCGAGACTGGCAATCGGTTGCGAAAAATCATTGTATTGCCCCGGTAAAATCGCCAGGATACGCGCCGATGAATTTTTCTTCCGGATGAATGGCATGAGCAAGCAAGGCGTTTTGCAGCGCATCTTCAGGCTGCAGGAACATGGCACCACGGTGCGTACCGAAGTGATCGCGGGTATCACCACCTTTCTGACGATGGTCTATATCGTCTTCGTCAATCCGCAGATCCTCGGCGTCGCCGGTATGGATACGCAGGCCGTGTTTGTGACCACCTGTCTGATTGCCGCCTTCGGCAGCATCCTGATGGGACTATTTGCCAATCTGCCGGTGGCGCTGGCGCCTGCGATGGGGCTGAACGCCTTTTTCGCCTTTGTGGTGGTCGGGGCGATGGGCTATTCGTGGCAGGTCGGCATGGGCGCGATCTTCTGGGGTGCGGTTGGCCTGCTGATCCTGACGCTGCTGCGGATCCGCTACTGGATGATCGCCAATATTCCGCTGAGCCTGCGCGTCGGCATTACCGCCGGTATTGGCCTGTTTATCGCCATGATGGGGCTGAAGAATGCCGGTATCATCGTGCCGAACCCCGATACCCTGGTGGCGGTAGGAAATCTGACCTCACACAGCGTGCTGTTGGGGGCGCTGGGCTTCTTTATTATCGCTATTCTGGCGTCACGCAATATTCATGCGGCGGTGCTGATCTCCATGGTGATCACCACCGCGATCGGCTGGATGCTGGGCGACGTGAAGTTCGTCGGCCTCTTCTCCGCGCCGCCCTCTGTCTCCTCCGTGGTCGGCCAGGTGGATATCAAAGGCGCGTTTAACATCGGCATGGCGGGCGTCATCTTCTCCTTTATGCTGGTTAACCTGTTCGACTCCTCCGGCACGCTGATTGGCGTCACCGACAAAGCGGGCCTGACCGACGAGAGTGGCACCTTTCCACGGATGCAGCAGGCGCTTTATGTCGACAGCATCAGCTCGGTAAGTGGCGCGCTGGCTGGTACCTCCTCCGTGACCGCCTACATCGAAAGCTCTTCGGGTGTGGCGATCGGGGGACGTACCGGCCTGATGGCGGTAGTGACCGGCCTGCTGTTTCTGCTGGTAACCTTCCTGTCACCGCTGGCCGCGATGGTGCCGGGCTACGCAGCAGCAGGCGCGCTGATCTACGTTGGGGTATTGATGACGGCCAGCCTGTCACGCGTACGCTGGGATGACTTAACGGAAGCCGTTCCGGCCTTTGTGACCGCCGCCATGATGCCGTTCAGTTTTTCGATCACCGAAGGCATCGCGCTGGGGTTCATCGCTTACTGCGTCATGAAGGTCGGCACCGGGCGCTGGCGTGAAATCAGCCCCTGCGTGGTGATCGTCGCCCTGCTGTTTGTGCTGAAGATTGTCTTTATCGACGCGCACTAATCCCGTTGATGGCCGCCACCTGCGGGTGGCGGCCTGCTCACGTTTCAGGATGCAGCCTGCGTTCGCCTGGCAGGCTGGTGAGCCGCAGGGCATGCGGTCCGATATTGGGTTTTCCCATCTCTATTTCGCGTAATGCGCGCCACTGAAAGTCACTGTCCATCTCCCAGAGATGCAGACGCTGGGTCGCCGACGACAGGGCACAGGACCAGACCAGCATCGGCTCCGCATCACACACCACCTGAATATCGGGATAGAGCGACGAACGCAGCCGCCCCGCGCCGGGCAACAGCCGCAGCGAATCGATCCCCCGTGCGACCTCACCCGTCAGCTTGAGAATGCTCTGCCGCAGTGTCCAGATCTGCGTCACCGCTTCCATGACATCCTGCTGAGCGTTGATCCAGGCCAGCTCGCCGGAGGTTAATGCCTGAATCAGCTGCGCCTGCGTCTGCCGGCTGCGCGCATGCACAATCTCCATATCCAGACCGGCCCGTCCGCCCTCTTCCGCCAGCAGCACCCCCACCGTATTGCCGGTGTAGGCGATACTGAAATCGGGCAGATCGCTGTCGGCAAACACCGGGCGTCCGTTGCTCTGGATAGTCAGGCGCGGCAGCTCCTGAATGCCATACACCCGCAGCATCAGCTGTGCCAGCAGGGTTCGTGCGGCAAGAAACCGCCCACGCCGCTTGTCAGCAAACTGCTGAGCCGTGTCCGTAATTGCCTGGGGGATGCGTAAATCATGAGCCGGAAAGGCGGGGTCGCCCGTCCAGCGTACAAAATGACCAGCCATCTGTCGCTCCGTGAAAATGGTCAGATAATCATCAGTGGCATTGTAAGAATTTTCTTAACGCATTGCACCCGACAACACAAAGAAGAGGCCAAATTCGGAATAGGATGAGCAGAAAGCGCAGACGGGCAGAAAGGGATATGAGAGATGCGTCGCGATCACCATCGCGACGCAAAGCGCATCAGGCGAAGCGGCTTGCCTGTTCGAAGCTCAGGCGCGGCAGGCGCGGATGCAGTTTCGACGCCTCGCCGTAGCCCAGGTTAATCAGCAGGTTAACCTGATACTGGCCATCCGGGAAAAACGCCTCGTTGATTTTTTCCGGGTTGAAACCGGACATCGGGCCGGCATCAAGCCCCAGCGAACGGGCCGCGAGGATCAGGTAACCCGCCTGCAGGCTGCTGTTGCGGAAGGCGGTCTCTTTCGCCGCTTCCGGGCTGCCGGTAAACCAGCTGCGCGCATCCGCATGCGGGAAGAGCGCGGGCAGCTGCTCATAGAATTCGCGGTCCCAGGCCACAATCACCGTCACGGGCGCGCTCAGGGTCTTATCCAGATTGCCGGAAGAGAGGGCCGGTTTCAGCTTCTCTTTGCCCTCCGCCGAGGTGACGAAAACAAAACGCGCGGGCAGGCAGTTTGCCGAGGTCGGGCCCAGCACAGTCAGCTCGTAGAGCTGTTCCAGCAGCGCGTGGTCGACCGGCTTATCCTGCCAGTAACTGTGGGTGCGGGCGTCGTGGAACAGGGTATCCAGTGCGGCATTGTCGAGCGGTGTACTCATGCAACTCTCCTTTCTTCTGGCAAAAGGGTCGGCCAGGAATGTTCACGTAGTGGGTCTGCTTCCGGCCGGATGCGGAACGGGGCAATGCGCGGCGCGCGCTGGCCGCCCCGCAGATCGGCGCCTCTACCGTTATACGACAACGCGGTGCCGCCGCAAAATAACATATCAGCAAGAATGGGGCAGAAGCGGGAATAACCGGAACAGCAACGGGCCTGACGGCGGACGCCGTCAGGCCTGGGGATTATTTACCGATACAGAAGCTGGAGAAGATGCGGCCCAGCAGGTCGTCGGAGGTGAACTCGCCGGTGATCTCGCTCAGCGCCTGCTGCGCCACGCGCAGCTCCTCCGCCAGCAGTTCACCGGCCCGGGCACCGAGCAGCTGCGCTCTGCCCTGATCCAGATGCGTTGCCGCCAGCTCCAGCGCCTGCAGATGACGACGGCGTGCCAGGAAGCCCCCCTCCATATTGCCGGCGAAGCCCATGCTCTGTTTGAGGTGATCGCGCAGCGCCTCAACACCCTCGCTGGTGCGCGCCGACAGGCGAATCAGCGTATGGCCGTTGATCTCGCTCAGCCCCAGAGGCTCACCGGTGACATCCGCCTTGTTGCGAACCACGGTCACCGGCAGTTCCGGCGGCAGACGGGAGATGAAATCGGGCCAGATAGCCGCTGCTTCGGTGGCATCGGTCGTCGTGCCGTCCACCATAAACAGCACGCGATCCGCCTGTTCAATCTCCTGCCAGGCGCGCTCAATCCCGATGCGCTCTACTTCGTCGCTGGCCTCGCGCAGCCCGGCGGTGTCGATGATGTGCAGCGGCATGCCGTCGATATGGATATGCTCGCGCAGAACGTCACGGGTGGTGCCCGCAATGTCTGTGACGATCGCGGCGTCACGGCCTGCCAGCGCGTTCAGCAGGCTCGATTTGCCCGCGTTAGGCCGCCCCGCGATTACCACCTTCATCCCTTCACGCAGCAGGCTGCCCTGACGCGCTTCGGCACGGACGGCATCCAGATCGTCGATCACGCTGTTCAGCTGCGCTTCGATTTTGCCGTCAGAGAGGAAGTCGATCTCCTCATCCGGGAAGTCGATAGCGGCTTCGACATAGATCCGCAGGTGAGTCAGCGCCTCCACAAGGGCGTTAACCCGCGTGGAGAAGACGCCCTGCAGCGAGTTGACCGCCGAACGGGCCGCCTGCTCAGAACTGGCATCGATCAGGTCGGCAATCGCTTCGGCCTGCGCCAGGTCGAGCTTGTCATTCAGAAACGCCCGCTCCGAAAACTCACCCGGCTGGGCGATACGCACGCCCGGCAGCGCCACGATGCGCTTCAGCAACAGATCGAGGATCACCGGGCCGCCATGGCCCTGCAGCTCCAGCACATCTTCGCCGGTAAAGGAGTGAGGACCGGGGAACCACAGCGCGATGCCCTGATCCAGCACGCCGCCGTCGCTGTCAGTGAAAGGCAGATAGTCGGCATAGCGCGGCTTCGGCAGCTTGCCCAGCAGCTGACGGGCGACCTCTGCCGCCTGCGCGCCGGAGACGCGCAGAATACCGACGCCGCCACGGCCGGGCGGCGTTGCCTGGGCAACAATAGTATCGCTGTGGCTCATAAATTTTCTCTCGCTACAAAAAACACAGGCGGTCGCTTTGACCGCCTGAGATTAGACTTTTTCCGCGCGGGACAGTGCCCGCGAGGGCTTACGCTTTCTTCTTGTCGCGGCTATGCAGACCACGTTTTTCCAGGCCGCGATAGATCAGCTGCTGCTGGAGAATGGTCACCAGGTTGCTGACGATGTAGTACAGCACCAGACCTGACGGGAACCACAGGAAGAAGACGGTAAAGATCACCGGCATGTAGGTCATGATCTTCTGCTGCATCGGATCGGTCACGGTGGTCGGTGACATCTTCTGAATGAAGAACATGGTGATACCCATCAGAATCGGCAGGATGTAGTAAGGGTCCTGCGCTGACAGGTCATGGATCCAGAGAACAAATGGTGCATGACGCAGTTCAACCGAGCCTGACAGCATGTAGTAGAGCGCCAGGAAGATGGGCATCTGAATCACCAGCGGCAGACAGCCACCCAGCGGATTCACTTTCTCTGCTTTATACAGGGCCATCATTTCCTGGCTCTGCTTCTGCTTGTCATCACCCAGACGCTCACGCATAGCCTGAATTTTTGGCTGCAGCATGCGCATCTTGGCCATCGAGGTGTACTGCGCTTTGGTCAGCGGGTACATGATGCCACGCACGATGAAGGTGATGACGATAATGGAGAAGCCCCAGTTACCGATGAAGCTGTGGATAAATTTCAGCAGCTTGAACAGCGGCTGAGAGATAAACCACAACCAGCCGTAATCGACGGTCAGATCAAGGTGCGGCGCAATCGCGGCCATCTTGTCCTGAATTTCCGGGCCGACCCACAGCGTTGCACCCAGATTCTGCTGTGCGCCTGCGGCAATGGTGACCGGTGCAGATTTGTAGCCAATCGCCGCAACGCCGTTACCCAGGTTGCTGGTGTAAAGGGTGTTGGTGCCGTCGGTACGCGGCACCCAGGCCGTGGCAAAGTACTGCTGCAGCATCGCTACCCAGCCATTGCTGGTCGTCGCGCTCAGGTTCTCGTTATCCGCGATGGTGTCGAATTTGTACTTCTCATATTTCGAATCGCTGGTGGAGTAAGCCGCGCCACGGAAGGTGTGCAGAGCAAAGTTGTTGCTGCCGGTATCGCGATGCTTAGGCAGATCGATGGTCTGCTTCAGCTGGCCAAACAGGGACACTTCCAGCGGCTGCTGAGTGGTGTTGTTGACATGATAATCGACATTAACGGCATATTCGCCACGCTTGAAGATGAAGGTTTTGGTGTAAACCACGCCATTTTCAGCGGTGAAGGTCATCGGCACACGCAGCTCGGACTGGCCATCGGCCATCTCGAAGTGATCCTGCGCCGCAGTGAACAGCGGACGCGCGCCGTTGTTCGGGTTATCCGGGCCGTTACGACCGGTTAATCCGCTCTGAGCCTGATAAACAAACGCTGGCGTGGTTTCAAGCAGCTGGAACGGCTGATCAGAACCCAGTTTGTCCGGGAAAGTCAGCAGCTGAGCCTGCTCAACATCACCGCCGCGGGTGTTGATATTCAATGACAGGACATCAGTCTTAACGGTGATCGTCTGGCCCTGACCGCTGGCCGGTACACCCTGACTGGCGGTATCACCCGCTACGCTGTTGGTGCCTTGTGTGGTCTGGGTCTGCTGTGGCTGCGGAGCGTGGTCCGTCTGCCAGGCTTGCCAGATCATAAAGGACACGAACAGAAAAGCGATGAGAAAGAGATTGCGTTGCGAATCCATCGTTAATGTTCTCTGGTATCAAAGGTTTTTGGCGGCACAGGATCGTCACCACCCGGGTTCAAGGGGTGGCATTTTAATACGCGTTTTAACGTCAACCAACTGCCTTTTATCAGGCCAAACCTGCGTAACGCCTCAATTCCATAATGAGAGCAGGTAGGATGAAACCGACAGTGTGGTCCCAGTAATGGACTGATACCGCGTTGATAGACGCGTATCAGGACGATCAGGAGCCGCGCGCCAGGCGACAGTGACGACGCCATAATTTCTCCAACGCTTCCGCCAGCA
>Ga0308156_1000738_pt1 | contig 53307 bp, 54 predicted proteins | sample PhyAR2_FD_201041 | JGI IMG/M metagenome (GOLD analysis project Ga0308156, IMG submission 201041) | Phyllosphere microbial communities from UC Gill Tract Community Farm, Albany, California, United States - DLSL A.R2 | ecosystem: Host-associated > Plants > Phyllosphere > Unclassified | place: USA... | reverse complement strand
AAACTTGTCAAGAATTAACTGTGACTTTTATACCTTTTTTTATCTTACGTTCGCTTTTTCCCTCTCCTGTATTCGCTTTATTTCATGCCACCACTAGCTTTGACAAATAAAAAAAATAAGTCAAAATTGACTTATTTTTTTATTAATGTACCCAGATACTCATTAACATGACCATTCCTAAACCTACAACTGCGATAATCGTTTCTAGTACTGTCCAAGTTTTTAATGTTTGCTTGACATCTAAATCAAAGTATTCTTTAAACATCCAGAATCCTGCATCGTTAACATGAGATGCGGCAATTGAACCTGCCCCTATTGCCAAGACCATTAGTGCGGCTGTATTTGGAGAAGCTGATGCAAGCATTGGTTGAACTAAACCTGCTGCTGTTAAAGCGGCCACGGTTGCAGAACCTAAGGCTACACGTAAAATTACTGTGATGATCCAAGCAAGTAACAATGGCGAAAGTGGTGAATCTTTAAACATATTGGCGATTTGGACTGAAATCCCTCCATCAATAAGAATTTGTTTAAGAGCTGCTCCACCACCGATAACTAACAATAGCATCGCAATTGATTTAACTGAATCTGCAATCGATACTGCAATTTCAGAATTTTTCTTACGTTGCATCCAACCCATAGTAACTAAGGCAAAGAGTAGTGAAATAATCATTGCCGATACGGGATTACCAATAAACATCATCACATTTTCAACAAAACTTGATGGGTAAGTGGTGGTCGTTACTACCTTTCCTGCTTTCATTGCACTTGTTGTTACTGCGGCAAAGGGTTTCCCATCATTAGTCGCGATAGAATAAATGGTGCTGATTGCCATTAAGATTACTGGCATTAATGCTGTCAAGATGGAAATCCCAAATCCTGGAGTTTCTTCTAATTTCCATTCTTTGATTTCACCAAAGGCGGATAGTTTATTTTTTACAACAAAGGCTTCTGGAACCCATTTTTTAGCAATTTTTGTGAAAACTGGACCTGCGATAATGACTGTTGGAATTGCTGCAATAATTCCGTAAAGGAGAACAGTTCCAGGATTTGCGCCTAGTACACCGGCAATTGCAATTGGTGCTGGATGGGGAGGTAAGAATCCGTGAGTTACTGAAAGTCCGGCTGCCATTGGAATTCCGAGGTAAATCAAGGGAACACTTGCTTCTAAGGCGACGGCAAAGACAATCGGAATCAAGAGAACCATCCCAACTTCAAAGAAGAGGGCAATCCCAATAATGAAACTGGCAACCATAATTGCCCATTGAATTCTTTTTTTACCAAAACTGTTAATAAGCGTTTTTGAGATACGATAGGCTCCACCAGCATCAGCAATTAGTCTTCCAAGCATTGCTCCAAAACCAAAAACGATTGCTAACTCTCCTAATGAGCCTCCGATTCCGTTTTGGATTGAAACAGGGATTTGACCGAGTGGCATTCCAAGTCCTAACCCAACTAAAACCGCTACGACAATCAAGGACACAAAAGTGTTAATTTTAAATTTGATAATCATCAGGAGGAGGATTAAGACCCCAATTAAAAGTACAAGTAAATCAATCATATATTTTTTCCTTTCAAAAAATATTGAATATACTGTGTAAGCACGATTGCTGGCGCTTACAATTTGCTTTTAAAAATTAACTCAATACTTTTTTGTGATATATGGAAGTATTGAGTCTTTAAAGAATACAAGTTTATTTTTCTTCTTCAAATTTTCTTTGGAAATTGGCAATATTTTCATATTCTGCCAAGAGAGAGCGAGAAAGTCGGATAAATATTGGACTAATTTCTCGGTAAATTTCGAATTTTTTTGGATTGGGTTGGTAGGTTTCGTTTGTTCCTACCATCGTTTCGATTTCGCTGATATCTTCAATTAAGCCAAGGGCTTTTTCAGCCATGATAATGGCGGCTAAACAGCCAGCTTCTCGGCTCTCTGGCACATTGATTGGTTGTTCAAAAATATCTGCTAGGATTTGTGTCCAGAGTTCAGAGCTTGTAAATCCTCCTGTCGCTTGAATCATATTTAGGTCACCTACTACTTCAACAAGGCTAAGCGCAACCATATAAATATTGAAGATAACCCCTTCAAGAACAGATCTGGCCATATGACTACGATTATGTCCGTAGTTTAGGCCAAAAAATGAACCTCTGGCATTGGCATCCCAAATCGGTGCTCGCTCGCCTCCAAGATAGGGGTGGAAAAGCAATCCATCAGCGCCCGGGGAAATGTTTGCTGCAAGTTCCGTGACTTCATCAAAAGAAATTTTTCCATCAAAAATTTGGTCACGAGCCCAACGGAAAACATCTCCACCAGAGTTTACGGGACCACCGACTACCCAATGCTCTTTGTCTAATGCATAGGTAAATGTGCGTCCTTTTTCATCTGTTTTAGGTTTGTCAGTAACTACTCGAATCGCACCAGATGTTCCAATTGTGATGGCTGCAACACCCGGTTTAATCGCATTTACTCCCAAATTTGACAACGGACCATCGGCTGCACCCCAAATAAATTTGGTGCTGCTTTGAATTCCCATTTTCTTGGCATATTCGTGAGGAAGGTTTTCTTCTATCTCATAGGGTTCAACTACTTTAGGCAATTGACTTTCTTTGATTCCAGTCAACTCTAGCGCTTCTTTATCCCAATGAAGTTCAAATATATTGAAGATACCTGTACCTGTTGCGGTTGATAAATCCATTTTATTTGTTCCAAAAAGTCTTTGGAAAATGTATCCTTTAAGTTCCAAATAGTGGGCTGCTTTTTGATAAATATCTGGATGTTCAGCTTCTAACCAGATAAATTTAGATAAAGGAGCCATTGGATGAAGAGGCGTTCCGGTTCTTCGATAAATATCAAAACCATTTTTAGAGGCCTTAATTTGTTCGGTGTATTTTACTGCTCTTGTATCAGCCCAAGTGATTAATCTTGTAAGTGGCTGCCAATTTTCGTCAAAAGCAATTAGCGAGTGCATTTGTGTACTAAATGAAACGGCTAAAAGTTCATCTTCATCTTCTAAATTAATTGAAACTTCCCTGATTGTCACTAAAACTGCTTCAAAAATTTCTTCAAGAGATTCTTCTGCCATCCCACTAGCATCACGATAGAGGGGATAGGCTTGGCTACTACTTGCAACTATTTTTCCATTTTTCTCAAAAAGCACTGCCTTAGTTGCTGTGGTTCCTAAATCGACGCCTATTAAATATTGCATTTAGGCTCCTTTTCTTCTATATATTTACTGACAGACTTTAAAATTCTTTCATCATCAGTAGTTTTTTACTGACAGAAGTTTTTTGTCCTAGTTAGCTCACACTTCTCATCTGTCAGTAAATTATTTTTGTTCTACGTCATGTCCGCCAAAGCCATTGCGCAGAGCGGCAACTACTTTTCCAGTCATGGTATCTTCTTGTAATGAGCGTTGACGCATCATTAGTGACAAGGCAATGACCGGGGCAGGAACGCCCAAGTCCAAGCTTTCTTCAACGGTCCATTTTCCTTCTCCTGAAGATTGAACATGACCGATAATTTGGTCTAGTTTAGGGTCTTTTGAAAATTGTTCTTGAGCAAGCTCCATCAACCAGCTTCGGATTACTGAACCATGATTCCATAATTTTGCAACGGCTTCATAGTCATAATCAAATGGTGACTCTTCTAAAATTTCAAACCCTTCAGCAATCGCTTGCATCATCCCATATTCAATTCCATTATGAATCATTTTCAAGTAATGACCACTGCCAAGTTTCCCTGTATAGAGGTAGCCCTCTTCCATTGAGATTGCTTTGAAGATTGGTTCTATGATTGTCCAAGATTTTTCATCATCTCCACCAATCATAAAATTCCCGCCTTGACGAGCTCCAGCCATTCCACCAGAGGTTCCAACATCAAAAAATTTAATTCCTTTTTCTGTCAGTAATTTATTTTGTTCTAAATTATCTTTGTAATTAGAATTTCCACCGTCTATCAGAATATCTCCAGCTGACAACTTTTCAGAAAGCATTTCAATCGTTGAATTTGTAGGAGTTCCTGCTGGAAGCATCAACCAAACAATTTTGCTTGCTGGCAATTCTGTCAGTAAATTTTCAATTGTACTGACAGCGGTAATATTGTCTGAGTAATCCTTAGCTTCCTCTACCGCTTTTGTATTTAGATCGTAAGCAACAACTTCAATCTCATGGTCAACGGCATTTTTCACAAGATTCATTCCCATTTTCCCTAAACCAATCATACCAAATTTCATCATTTTTTCCTCCGTGGCATCGCTTTCATTTCATAACTTTAGTATAAGTAATTTTTTTTCATTTGTCAACAATATTTTTTGTAAAATATTTTCTGATTTGTCAAAACAATTTCAAGTTAGGAATTTGGAATTTTTGAGAAATCGAGAAATCTTGAGTATCACTACTTATAACACGCTATAGTGAACTCCCTAGATACCTTATTACTCCGCTCTAGGTGTAACAACTGGCATATCTGTAAGTCAGTAAACTGACAACAGCTATCCTACGCATCGTTCGGTCCCAATAAAATGATAGTCAGTACATGAAACATTGTTTCGTGTTACTGGCTATGATATAATGTAGTCAATTAGAAGGAGGCTTGATATGTCGCGTACTTTAATCAGCCGAATCCGAAGTTATTATGATAACCTCAGTAAATCAGATCAGGCAATTTCTGACTATTTAATTGCGAATATTGATAGTGCAGCGAGGCTTTCAATTCAGGAATTTGCTCAAAAAACTCATGTCTCTACGGCTACAATTTCCAGATTTTCTAAAAAAATTGGCTTTAATTCCTTCCAAGAATTAAAACTCGCCATTCATGCCACTGACTCGACACGAAACGATGAATTTTTTAGCGAACTTTCACCAACTGACGATTACAAAGAAATACTGACAAAAAACTTCAACGGCAATATTTCATCATTAAATTCTACATTAAACCTTATCACTAACAGACAACTTGACCAAACCATGGAAATTTTGCTCAATGCCAGCACTTGCGGTTTTTTTGGTTTGGGTGGTTCAAACGCTGTTGCATTGATTGCTTTTCATAAATTTTTGAGAATGCCTTTGCACTGCGTTTATCATCAGGATTTTCATTTTCAACAAATGCAGGCTGCAAAATTAACGAGCGACGATTGTGCTTTTGTTATTTCACATACAGGAAAAAACAGAGATACAATGCACTTGGTTGAAATTTTGAAGAGTCGCGGGGTTCCAATTATTGCATTGACTTCTTTTGCGAGTTCACCTTTAGCTAAAGCGGCCGATGTTGCGCTAATTTCAATTTCTGAAGAAATTTCATTTCGACCTGAAGCTGTCGCTTCCACTGTTTCTCAAATTAGTTTGCTTGATGCCTTGTTTATGATGTACGGAATGAAAATGAAAAATGTTTCTGAAGGGACTTTATCTGAAATCCGAAAAGTCATTCGAGATTCCCGTATTTCCTAGAATTTATCCATTTATCTTATAGAAAGGATGTGATTTTATGGCATTTTCTAACACTAGACGACGCTACGCAAGTTTTGATACCGTTGCGTCAATTCCTGGAGAAGTCATTGATGCCTTTTGGTTTATTATTGACCATCACCTCAAGGGCGTTTTTCCACTAGAAACAATTATCAATTTTGACTTGGTTAATTCGGATAATTTACTTTCTATTCGTTTTTCTCAAGACAATAGTCCAACAACCATCCTCGTTGATTTTGGCTACCCTTTTAATCCTGAATGGCCTCTACACTACCGAGCCGTTGATAATATGGGACGCGAAACGATCATGACTGCAAGAGAAATGTAATGACAGAATTTTTAACAAAGCTGTCAGTAAATTTTTAAATAAAAAAATAAAAAAATCTGTCAAAATTACTGACAGATTTTTTTAGATGTAGTAATACACAATTTCTGGAGGCACCCCAAAACGAATAGGTAAGAAAGTCAAACCAATTCCACGATTAACATACAATTTTGTTCGGTCATTGAGCTGATACAAACCAGCATCAGCACTACTTGACCCCTTATTGCGTAAACGCCAATTTCCTATCCGAATTTGCCCTCCGTGACTATGACCAGAAAGAATTAAATCAAATTCCTTAATTGTTTCCATGTCTAAAATAGTATCCGGTTCGTGAAGGGCTAAAAGCGAAAATGTTGCATCAATAGGCTCAAGTTCAAAATCAGGCCGTCCCTCACGCCAGTCATCAACCCCAGAAATAGATAAATTATCTTTGACAACTGATGAATTTTTCAACAGAACAAAACCAGCTTTTTCTAAAAACTCTTCAACAAACCTTGACGATTTTTCATCATCAAAATCATGATTACCAAGTATCGCAAATTTCCCAAGAGGAGCTTTAAGTTCTGACAATATCGTCAGTAAATCAGTCCAATCTCGATTTTTTGCCCAAGCAACCTTGTCAAATAAATCTCCAGAAAAAATAATTAAATCTGGCTGTTCATTAGCAATATTTCGAGCAAATTTTTTAAAACGACGACTAGTCGTGTGCCAAGCAAAGTGGGTATCGGTAAAATGAGCAATTTTTAAATTTTGTTTTTGAGCGATTTTTACATGTCTCACTTTCATCAAATGAGGCTCCATAAAAATTCCATAAATTAACAAACTTAAGAGCACTGCTCCTATTATCAATTCAATCATTTGTCCATTTTATCATAAATTCACTGACAAAAACATAGTATTAATCAAAAATACTTGATGAAGTTATCAATCTATTCTCTTTTTCTGACAAATTTCTGGTCAGTAAATTCGGACGGAACTGAGCATTCTGTCAGTAAATATCAACTCTAATTGTCAAATTTTTATACAAAAAAAGACTACCGAAGCAGCCTTTCATTTATTAGTTTTGGTCTTCAGCTACGAATGGAAGCAAAGCCATTACGCGCGCGCGTTTGATTGCGTTAACCACTTTACGTTGGTTTTTAGCAGATGTACCAGTCACGCGACGTGGCAAGATTTTACCACGTTCTGAGATGAAACGTTTCAAAAGTTCAGTGTCTTTGTAGTCAACGACTTCGATTTTGTTTGCAGCGATGAAGTCAACTTTTTTACGGCGTTTGAAGCCGCCACGACGTTGTTGTGCCATTTTATTTCTCCTTATATTATTTTTAGATGTCTGTTTAAAGTTTTCTTAGGATTACGACGTTATTATGAAAAGCCGATTCTGCTTTTCATAATAACTAGTAAGAGGGTTAGGAAATCCGCCATAGCGGTTTCCGTGAAATAATTAGGCGCTTTAGCGTCAATTATTTCACCCTATTAGAATGGAAGGTCATCATCCGAAATTTCCATCGGTGAGCTACCAAACGGATCAGCATCACGACCGAAATTCGGTGTTGCATTATTGTTATTCGTTTGTGGACGCGGAGTATTATTTGTAGATTGGCTAGGTGCAGAATATGAACCAGCAGAAGTTCCGCCTCCCATACCTTCACGAGCAGATCTACTTTCCAACATTTGGAAACTGTCAGCCACAACCTCAGTCACATAAACGCGTTGACCTTGTTGATTTTCATAGTTACGTGTTTGAATTCGACCAGTTACCCCAATCAAAGCTCCTTTTTTAGCCCAATTCGCCAAATTCTCAGCTTGTTGGCGCCAAATAACGCAGTTAATGAAATCAGCCTCACGTTCGCCATTCGCATTTTTAAATTGACGGTTTACAGCCAATGAAAATGTTGCGACAGCTTGATTTTGAGGGGTGTATCGAAGTTCAGGATCGCGAGTAATGCGTCCTACTAATACAACATTGTTAATCATGATGAACTTCTCCTTAGAAATGAAAGCTCTTAAGCTTCAACTTTAACGATCATATGACGAAGAATGTCAAGGTTGATCTTAGCAAGACGGTCAAATTCGCTCAAAGCTTCTGAAGTTGTTTCAGCTTCAAAAGTTGCGATGTGGTAGATACCTTCGCGGAAATCATTGATTTCGTAAGCAAGTTTACGTTTTTCCCAGTCTTTAGACTCAAGATTTGCAGCACCGTTGTCAGTCAAGATTCCATCGAAACGTTCAACGAGGGCAGCTTTTGCTTCTTCATCAATGTTTGGGCGAATAATATAAAGAATTTCGTATTTAGTCATTGATTTTTCCTCCTTTTGGACTAATGACGCAGGTTGAGTCCTGCGTAAGTTGTGAGTTTTTCCCACAGAGTTATATTCTATCACTTTTTTCTATTTTTAGCAAGAATACATTTAAACTTTCCCTCAGCAAAGAGAACTATTTTAAAATAAAAAATACCAACTAAAGAGAGTTGGCATAATTTATCTCATTCTCAGCCCAAGAAGGCTTTAAACATTGCATAAATAAGAAGGATAATCCCTAACACAATCCGATATTTCCCAAAGAAAGTAAAATCGTGTTTTTTCACATAATCGGTCAAGAACTTGATGGCAACCATTGATACCCCAAAGGCAACTATACAAGCTACTAACAAGACCCCAAATTGTTCAAAACTTAAAGAATTCCCATTTTTGAAAAAGTGAAGTATTTTGATGAAACTAGCCCCAAACATAACTGGAATACCCAAGAAAAAGGTAAATTCTGCGGCAACTTCACGACTTACACCAATTAATAAAGCACCGACAATTGTCGCACCTGAACGCGATGTCCCTGGAAGTAAAGAAAGCACTTGGAATAATCCAATATAAAGAGCGGCACGATAAGGTAAACGGTCAATATTCATTACGGAAAATTCATGGTTTGGTACCCACCGACGCTCAATGACAATAAATGCTACCCCATAAATAATTAACATGAAGGCAACAGGAACAAAATGGTAAAAATGTTTGTCCAACCAGTCATTAAGTGGTAAACCAATAATCGCTGCTGGTAAAGCCGCAATCAAAACTTTCAACCACAAACGCCAAGTTAATTGAATTTCACGTGGTGTTTTTTGTTTGTCAGCTGGATTTAACTTATTAAATGGATTCAGTTTATGAAAATAAAGAACAACAACTGACAAAATTGCTCCTAGCTGAATCACAACATCAAACATTTCTTTAAAAGCTGCTGATTGATTAAGACGAATAAATTCATCAGCAATAATCAAATGTCCTGTTGAGGAAATAGGTAACCACTCAGTGATTCCTTCAATAATACCTAAAATAATGGCACGAATAAAATCCATATTTTGCTCCTAGAAAATTTCAGTAAAAAGACTGATTTTTATTGACTGACATAGCAGTCCTATCCTCATAAGTATAACATAAATGACAAATGAATAAACTTACAAAGAAAGTGATTATTTGTAATTAATTTTACATTCTCTTCCTTGACATCATCTTAAAATTGCGCTAGAATTACAAATAACACATCGATAGAGGTCGCAACTGATATGAATCTACGCCGAGTTGGAGCACAACAAAGACGCGTATTTAGAGGAGGAGAGGTTGCCGAAAGAATTTTGTTGCTCAGCAAAGTTCTTGGGCTAGTGAGAAAAACTCACTAGACTGTCGCAAATGGTTAATAACCATGCGGAGGGCTATTCGTTCAAGAAAATTTTTAAAATTTTGTCGGACCTTTAGCAATCTATTCTATCTAGTAGGATTGCTTTTTTTGTTTTTCTCAGACTTTTCTAAACTAAACAGGAGTAAGGTTGAGTCTGAGTCAAACAAGTCGGTGTAGAATAAATTTTATTAGGGAGAGAATTTTGGAAAATTCTTCAAACTCAACTACTGAGACGCAAGTAAAACGCGGCTTAAAATCACGTCATGTTTCCATGATTGCCCTTGGCGGAACAATCGGAACTGGATTGTTTCTGACTTCAGGCGATGTCATTCACACGGCAGGACCATTTGGTGCACTGACTGCCTATGTTCTTATCGGAGCAATGGTTTACTTCCTCATGACATCACTTGGTGAAATGGCCACTTATTTACCCACTTCTGGTTCTTTTTCAGACTATGGAACACGTTATGTTGACCCAGCTTTTGGTTTTGCTCTAGGTTGGAATTATTGGTTAAACTGGGCAATTACCGTAGCGGTTGATTTAACAGCCGTTGCCCTTTGTATCAAATTCTGGTTACCAGATGTTCCAAGTTGGATTTTTTCACTGATTGCCTTAATTATTGTCTTTGCAATCAATGCCTTATCAGTTAAAACTTTTGGCGAAACTGAATATTGGTTGTCAGCCATTAAAATTACTGTTGTTGTTTTATTCTTGATTATTGGTTTCTTATCTATTTTTGGAATTATGGGCGGTCATATTGACGTCGCTAAAAATCTTTCAGTTGGTAATCATGGTTTTGTCGGAGGACTTGGTAGTTTCACTACCGGCGGAGGGATTCTCGGCGTACTCTTAGTCGCTGGTTTCTCTTTCCAAGGAACAGAATTGCTCGGAATTACAGCTGGTGAAGCTGAAAATCCTGAAAAATCAATTCCTAAAGCTATGAACTCTATCTTCTGGCGTATTCTTGTCTTTTATATCTTATCTATCTTCGTGATGGCGGCTATCATTCCATTTACCGACCCCCACTTAGTTGGAGGAGATTCAGCTGCTCAAAGCCCTTTCACAATTGTATTTGAACGTGTTGGTCTCTCTATTGCAGCTTCTATCATGAACGCCGTTGTTTTAACTTCTGTCGTTTCAGCAGCAAACTCTGGAATGTATGCCTCTACTCGGATGCTTTATTCACTAGCTAAAGATGGTGGCGCACCAAAGATTTTCTCAAAAACTTCAAAAAACGGGATTCCTTTCATTGCTTTATTAGCTACAACTGCTGTTGCTTTACTCACATTCTTGACATCAATTTACGGAGTTAGCTTCTTTACATTCCTCGTCTCAGCCTCTGGTTTAACAGGATTTATTGCTTGGATTGGGATTGCAATTAGCCACTTCCGCTTCCGCCGCGCCTATGTCGCTCAAGGAAAAGATGTTAAAAAATTACCTTATCATGCAAAACTATTCCCATTTGGTCCAATCTTAGCCTTAATTATGACCGTTTTAGTCACACTCGGCCAAGACCCAATGCTTCTTTTTGGTAAAACTTGGGTGCAAGGTGTCATCATGTATGCCGCAATTCCACTCTTCTTCATCCTTTACTTGGGTTATAAATTTAAAAACAAAACGAAACTTATCCCCCTTAAAGAGGTTGATTTAAGTCGTCATAAAGATTAAAAAAAGTCGCTCAATGAGCGGCTTTTTTATTAGTTTAATCATTAATTTCAACTACTTTTTCACCAAAGAGTTCTTTAGCTAAGTTTACCGTTTCATCCGGCTCTTTTTCATCTTCTTCATCTTGTTGAACATTTTCAGATTTTAAATTAGAAACATATTCTGCTCGAACTTCTTGCCAGTCTTGTTCAGCAAGAGAAATAATTTCTGGCGCAAATCCAACAATTGAACTCAAGAGATTCCCACAAAAAAGTTGCAATTCTTCATTTTCACTGACTCTTTTAGCAAGATTCTCATGAGGAAAAGTCACCACAAGGAAATTTTCTGACGCAGCGACAGGGGCTGTATTATTAAGTAAAGCTCTGTCTGCCGGTTTAGTTACCGAAGCAACAAGTTCTGGCCACGCACTTAGAGCAGCTTTTCTAGCTTCATTTGTCGCCTCAGCCAAAGCTTTATAAATTAAATCTTTGTTAATTTGGCGTTTTTTAGATGCTATTGGTTTCGGACTGCCTTTAACTTTTTCTGTCAGTAAATTATTTTGTGAATCTGAATTTACCTGAATTTGACCAGCTGAAATTTGAGCTTTCAATTGATTAATTTCGGTTTTTAAAGTAGCAATTTCGGCTGTCAGCTGATTAGGGATTTCTCCTTGCGAAGCTGTCAGTAAATTATTTTGTCCAATTTCAGCCAAACGCATGGTCATGACGTCTGCCGCAATTTTTGTTTGAGTCGTTTCCTTTATCGTTTTCAAACTTTCAATTGCAACATCAATCCATGAAAAAATTTGACCCCGGTCATACTGAGAATTTTTATCCAAGAGTAAATCCCGAAGGTATGCTAATAAATCTTCCGTAAATCGAAGCATATTTTTTCCTTCAGCAAAAATCTTATCAAGTTCCGTCAGCGCTTTTGCTTCATCATGCTCAAAAAGTGCTGCAACATATGTTACTAAAGCATCTGCAGCAATCGACCCTGTGACAAGTAGTGCATCATTTTCTTCTAATTTTCCTGATGAAAACGATAAGGCTTGGTCTAATAAAGAGAGGGCATCACGCATTCCACCTTCAGCTGCTTTAGCAATAACATCGAGTGCTTTACCGTCGAATTCAAGTCCTTCATCAGCCATTATTTTTGCTAAATAAGTCCGAATATCTCCTGTTGTGATTGATTTAAAAGCAAAACGTTGAACACGCGAGATAATGGTTGCTGGAATTTTTTGTAATTCAGTAGTAGCCAGGACGAAAACAACATTTTCTGTAGGTTCTTCTAGTGTTTTCAAAAGTGCATTAAAAGCCCCTGTTGAAAGCATATGCACTTCATCAATAATATAAACCTTGTAAGTGGCTTGACTAGCTGCGTAAGTTGATTTATCTCGAATTTCTCGAATTTCGTCAACCCCATTATTTGATGCCGCATCAAGTTCAATGACATCATCTAAGCTTCCTTTGGTGATTGAGTCACAAATAAAGCAATTATTGCAGGGCTCTCCATCCACTTGATTAGGACAATTTATTGCCTTAGCAAAAATTTTAGCTGCTGAGGTTTTCCCTGTCCCTCTTGGACCAGAAAAAAGATAAGCATGTGAAATTTGATGATTGACAATCGCATTTTTTAATGTTGTTGCTACAACTTCTTGCCCCACCATTTCATCAAATCTTTGACTTCGATATTTTCTATATAATGCTTGATATGCCATTTTTCTCTTCCAATTTTTTACTTAGTATTTTTTTCATATCCGCTTGTTTCAATAGAAATCTTGCCCAAGACTATAGTTTAAGTCTTTTAAAATTTCAGTTGAAGCATCACGTGATTGAATCAATTCATCAATATCTTGTGATTGATAATTTCTGAGGGCCTGTCTGAGGGCGAACATTCTTGCTCGATTAATCGTTGCCTCATCTGCTTCGGTTGCCGCAAAAAATATTTTACGTGCTTTTTCATCAAAAATCGTCCAAGCAATTGCTAAATCAAAAGCTGGATCACCAATAACAGCTTTGTCAGTAATTTTGACGTTAACTAACTTTCCGTCAGTAACTTTTAAATTTTGCGTAAGCAATTCTCCCAAAACCCAAACAGGTTTCTTGGACCATTTTGTTTTTGCTGCAAAATCAAATTTTTCTTGCAAAAGGTCAACAGGAACAACTTTTTGATAGACTTTCAAAAGTTCTATCATCTCAGCTTCAAAGAAAATCAAATCAGAACCAGCAAAAGCATTTTCAAAACTAGGTGACTTTGCATCTGTTGTTGGTAGCCGATGTAATTGATAGAGAAAACTTCCTAATTCTTGCGCAAATTCACGAACATCTCCAATATTACCTGGATTTACAGATGTTCCTTCTTTTTTCCCAAAACGGTCAGCAATAAATTTTTTTACTATTTCACTCATTTTTTTCTCCGATACCCTTTAAAATTTTGATTTAACCTACTTCAAAAAATTTAAAATCAGTCATTTCACATAAAATGTTAGCAAATTCTTCAAGATATTTTTGGTCGATTTCATCGTAAAAACCAATTTCTGAACTGTCTAAGTCAAGAACCCCAACTAATTTACCATCTTTAACCATTGGAACAACAATTTCAGACATTGCTCGACCGTCACAAGAAATATAATTTTTGTGTTTCTTTACATTTTCAACAATAATGGTTTGGCGATTTTGAGCTGATTCCCCACAAACCCCTTTGCCCATTATAATTTCAACGCAAGACACAGACCCTTGAAATGGCCCTAAAATTAATTTTTCACCGTTGTAGAGGTAGAAACCTGTATAAACTTGCTCAGGCAAAAAGCTCCAAAGTAAACTACTTGCATTGGCTAAGTTTGAAAGTGTATAATTTTGTTCACTAAGAAGCGCTTTTAGTTGCAAATTAAGCAACTCATAACCTTCGATTTTTTCTTCTTTATTCATCTTGTTGCTCCTCAAAAATAATATAATCCATTATATCATTTTTTAAAGGCAAATTTTAGATTAGTTTTGATATAAGCATTCTTGCTTCTACTACGCTACGTTGCTAAAGCAACAAGTCGAGCCGCACTCACTCGGCGGAAAATTATCGTCCCGCTGAGTTCGGTCATAATGAGAGAAAGAAGTCAGCAACATGAAACGTTGTTTCGTGTTACTGGCTATGATATAATAAAAACCATGAATAAACTAGAAGAACTTCGGAACAACATTGACCAAGTGGACCAAGAAATCGTTCAGCTTCTTGAGAAACGTATGACAATTGTTCAAGAAATTAGCCAAGAAAAACAAGCACAAAAAATTACTATTTTAGATAACTCTCGCGAACAAGCCGTATTAGATTTGGCTCGCCAAAATATTAAAAATTCTGCTTATCAAGAAACAATCATTAATACTTTTAAAGATATTATGAAAAATTCTCGCCTTTATCAAAGAGAAAACCGTGAACAATAAGAAAAAGTTACTGACAAAAATTCTATCACTCCTATCTGCTTGCTTACGCAACTTACAGACTGAGCGATAATTTTGTCAGTAACTTTTTTTATAATTTAAATTGTCCAGCTAAACTGTCTCGCAACATCATGTATTCTAATTGCGGCAAATCAAGCAGAACCAATTTACTATTTTCTAAAAGATTATTTTCTTTCAAGCTGTTAAGAAAACCTTTAATTTCTGTTGTTCCCAAATAGAGACACTCAACAAAAATAATATGTTTTTCCTTGGTCATCTGACCGATAAATCGCGAAAAATCTTCTGGAGTCAGTGCCTGATCAATATCTGAACGACCAACTACCACTAAATCCTCGTTTTCATCTTTAACTGTAGCAGCAAGCTCTTTAAAGATTCCAGAATTTATCTTTTGATCTTTACTTTCCGCTTCAATAGACTCTTCAATTTCAGCATATGCGCCTCGGTCAATCATCGCGACAGTTGCAATTTCACCATATTTTAAAGCAGTCAGTGAATCTTTCAAATCATTGAGTTCCATATTTTCCTATGCAAATCTACTTTTAGTAAAAAGTATTAAGATTCGCTTCCTTTCTCGCATTAAATTCATAAAACCTATCTCAAGTTTACACTGACTTTGTGAATTTTTCAAAAAATATGGCTCTTTTTGTGATTTCAACTTTGATTTAAAGTTTTATCAGTAAAAAATAAGTGCCTTTTGCTATAATAAAACTATAACAAAGAAAGGACTTTTTATTATGAAATTTAAATTTAAAGGAATCAATTATTACGAGGACTCAGAAAACAATTATGTCGGTGCCACAAACACTTGCTCAATCGTCAAAGAATTCGCTGATTTCCAAGCAGCTATTGACTATGTTGCTGAACACAAAGGATTCTTGATTGCCGAAGACGGAAAAACTGCCTTCAACGTTTTGACAATTACTGAAAACAACTAAAATATTTAAATGGTCCAAAAAATCACTGACAGGCTTTGTCAGTGATTTTTTATATCAATTAATAAAGTTCTAAATAGTTATCAATTTCCCATTGCGATACGAATTGTGCATAGCTTGCCCATTCAATGCGTTTTGCTTCAACAAAGTTAACCAAAACATGTTCTCCAAGCGCTTCAGTCACAATTGTATCTTCACGCAATGCTTTAACGGCATTGTGCAAAGTAGATGGCAAATCTGTAATACCATGTGCTTTACGTTCTTCTTCTGTCATTACGTAAATATTTGATTCGATTGCTTCTGGCGCTTCCAATTTATGTTCAACACCGTCAAGACCAGCTGCCAATAGAACAGCCAATGCAAGATATGGATTTGCTGTTGGGTCAACCGCACGAAGTTCAACACGAGTTGACAAACCACGTGAAGCAGGTACGCGAATCAAAGGTGATCTGTTACGTCCAGCCCAAGCGACATAAACGGGTGCTTCATAACCAGGAACCAAACGTTTATATGAGTTAACAGTTGGGTTTGTAATTGCTGTAAAGTTATAAGCATGTTTCAAAAGTCCAGCAATAAAGCTATGTGCAATATCTGAAAGTCCCATATCTCCTGTTGGATCAGCAAAGGCATTGGCACCATCTTCTGTAAATAAAGACATGTTACAATGCATCCCAGAACCGTTGATTCCGTGAACTGGTTTTGCCATAAACGTTGCATGTAAACCATGTTTACGCGCAATTGTTTTAACAACAAGCTTAAAGATTTGAATATTATCACAAGCTTTCAAAGCATTGGCATATTTAAAGTCAATTTCGTGTTGACCGATTGCTACTTCGTGGTGAGAAGCTTCAACTTCAAAACCAAGGTCTGTCAATACATTTACGATTTCACGTCTTGTGTTTCCTGCGAGGTCAGTTGGTGCAAGGTCAAAATAACCACCTTTATCATTCACTTCAAGTGTTGGTTCATCATTTTCATTAAGTTTGAAAAGGAAGAACTCTGGTTCAGGTCCAAGGTTAAAGCTCTTGAAGCCCAATTTTTCCATTGATTTAAGGTTACGTTTCAAGACACCGCGTGGGTCTCCAGCGAAAGGTTCACCTTCTGGAGTGTAAACATCACAAATTACACCTGCCACTTTACCATACTCATCTCCCCAAGGAAAAACAATCCAAGTGTCAAGGTCTGGATAAAGATACATGTCTGATTCATTGATACGAACGAATCCTTCGATTGATGAACCGTCAAACATCATTTTGTTTTCAAACAATTTGTCCAATTGTTCATCTGTAGCTGGAACTTCAACGTTTTTAAGTGTTCCAAGAATGTCTGTAAACATCAAACGCAAGAATTTAATATCCTTTTCTTTGACGTCGCGACGAATGTCTGCTGCTGTGATTGTCATGCTTTACTCTCCTAGTTAAATTTTCGCTGTAAACTTAGTTGACAAATAAAGTAAACTAAACTTACATCCGCGGTTGGGTAAAATGAGTGGGATCAGGAGTTCCGAATCTACCTTGTTGGGCAAATTCGCGTTCAAGTGCATGGTGGACTTCTCCGATAGATAAAGTTTGAGCCTTCTTAGCATCCCTTTTGGCATAAATTTCTTTGATATCTGCAATATTATTACCTTCTTGCAATAAGTCAGCAATATCAAATAGAGCATCTATGTCATTGAGCGAATACATGCGACGATTACCGTCACTTCGCTCCGGGAAAATAAGCTCTTGCTCTTCGTAATAACGAATCTGCCTTGCGCTTAGGTCAGTGAGTTTCATGACAGTTCCTATTGGAAGTACCGCCATAGAGCGTCTTAATTCACGTTCTTTCACCAAATCTCGCCTCCATGCCTTTCATTATAGACCTTGTTATTAGCAAAGTCAAGTTTTAATGTGAGATTTTCTCACATCGGTTTATTTTATTTGAAATATTTTATACAATTTCATCCAATAATCTTTGACAACCCGTCTTAACAAGTTGATAAGTTTCTTGGAAATCGCCCGTGAACCATGGATCTGGAACACCTTGTTCTAAAAGCATCGCGATTTTTTGACGCGTTCCTTCTGGTGCCATTTTTCTAAGATTTTCTAAATTGGATTCATCCATTGCGATAATTTTATCAAATTCATAAAAATCTTCACTACTGATTTTTTGACTTCCTTTGTGAAGGTCAAAAGCAATCTTTTGTTCTTTTAGTTTTGTTTGGGTTCCAGAATGAATTGGATTTCCATGCTCCCAGGAAGAAGTTGCTCGACTTTCAATCAAAAACTTTGATTCATTCCCTGCCTTTTCAACTAAATCTTTCATGACAAATTCTGCCATTGGGCTACGACAAATATTTCCTAAACAGACAAAAACAATCTTTTCCATGACTTCCTTACTTTATATCATTTATAAATTAACTAATTTTGAGCATTTATTCTATTATACCCTATTTCACAAGATATTACTGACAGAATTCTAAAATGAAAAAGTCTGCCAAAATTTGACAAACTTTTTTACTGACAGACGAACTAATCTTTCTGCTTAATTTTTTTCTTTTTTTCCTTCAATTTTTTATAAATTTTATTGTTATCTACCAAAACTTTACTTTCATTATTTTTAAAAGAATTTTGGAGTTGTTCAACCTCCCGAAAAATATCACTTTTAGGTTGAGGGGCAGGTGTAATTACTGACATAAGTTCTCCTTATCTTTCATTCGACTTATCTCTTAATCGGAAACAATTATTAGAAAATATATAAACCAAATAATGTAGTATTCTTTCGCATTAATTCCCTTTCACTAAAAAAATACATCCATATAACCGATTTCTTTTGCCGCTTCATCAAAATTTGTCACCAAAGTCAGTCCTTTTTCGGACAATAGATAAGCTTGGTCACAGAAATGTTCAATTTCCTTGAGATTGTGTGAGGTTAATAAAACAATTTTTTCTTGAGCGATTTTTTTCACTTCTTCATAAACTAGGGCTTTTTTGGAAACGTCAAGCCCACTGAATAGCTCGTCAATGATTAAAATATCACAGTCGATAGAAAATGATAAAATTGTCGCAAAAAGCTCTTTCATTCCTAAAGAAAATTGGCCAATTCTCTTTTTCGCAAATTTATCTGCACCAAAAGTAAGACTTAACTCTCTTGCTCTATCCTGTTCACTATTTTTCAAAATTTTAAAATAATCATGCATTTTTAAACTTTCTTCAAAAGATTCTACATCGGGAAGATAAGCGACACGCCCATTTTCTATTTCTCCTTGAGAAAATCCAATTTCTCCTGAAAGAATGCCGAAAAGTGTACTTTTCCCAATCCCATTTCGTCCAATCAGACCGTACAAACCATTTTCAGAAATCTCAAAATTAAGCGGAGCAATGTCTGGTATCTTTAAATTTTTTATTTTTAATATCATGAGATTCTCCTTGTTTTTTGATTTTTAATAATGAAGACAGAAATGAGCAAAAATAATACACTTAAAGAAAGTAGATAGCCAGCCCCGATTAATATAGAATATTTTCCAAAAAGAGCACTAGGATTTCCAAAAAGTTTTAGAGGTTCAAGATAAGAAAGTGGCACAAAACGTCTAATTGAAATTATCCAAGAAACATTTCCTATCATCGAATATCCCATGACAAATAGAGCTATAACCCCAACAACAACCATACTCCGTTTTACAAAAACAGAAATCAAGGCACCTAATGAAGCCAAGAAAAAGATGACAAAAAACAGATAGAGGATACTTCCTAAATCCAAAATTCCATTTGGAATTGTGAGATTAGTCAAAGTAAATCCTGTTTTCAAATCCGAATCAACAAGATAGGCGGGATAATTCCATGCTCCAAAACCATTCACCACCCCAATTACCAGAAAATAAATGATACTAGAAATAATAATCCAAGCAAAGGTCGCTAAAGTTCCAGATAAAACTTTTATAATTAAATTTTTCTGCAAATCAATTCCCGCAAATCGATAAAATCTGTTTTCTTTTGATTCATAACTAGTGGCGACAAGGATTGAAACCATGGAAGCAAATAAGACAATGAATAGACTACTCGTTAAAATTGGAATGAACTGCTGATGAAAATTTCCAAAAGCATGAGATTGCATGGTAGGCATTGCTTCAAAATCTAACTTTCTCTCTTGAACTGTCTTGATATACTTAATTTCTGCTTTCAGGAATTTATCTTGACCAGATGATGATTGGTTACCATTTTGTTTAAAATACAACTGGTCAATTTCTTTTTGTAAATGATAATATTCATTAATGTCATTGACGCCTATAGCTGCGATTTGTTTTTGATAGATGTTATCTTTTTGCTTTAAGTCACTCAATGTATTATTTAGATTATCATCTTCTGCCTTCACTTTTGTGGTTTTTAGGCTTTCTTCAGTAGTTTCAATGTTATCCTGAACTGATTTTTCATTAGTCTGTACCTCTTGAACAAGGCTAGTGATGTTATTTTTAAAAATATTAGTAAAAGAAATTGTATTATATACACTATAAACTATGATTAAGGAAGAAATCAAAGCTAATAAGTATCTGTTTCTTTTGTTTAGAATAAACTTTTTTAATTCAAATTTGAAGTATTTCATTTAATCACCTCTCAATCAAAAATAATCATTAAATAGGAGTAAGTGAGGTAGCTTACTCCTATTCCATCAATAATGATAATAAGTAGTTACTTGTTTTGCCGGTTGACTTTGTCCGACAGAATTTACTACCGTGTAGTAAATTGTACTTGTGGTGGTTGTATAAGAACCTCCATGAAGGATATTCACATAATCATAATAATCCGTTGTTCCTGTAGAAACATTATTTAGATAGTAAGTAACTGAACTTGTTTTTACATAGGTGACTTGAGTCGCAGATACAGAAGTTACCCCTATCGCACCTGTCGTAACAAGTAAAGTTGATAAGACAAAGATTTGTTTTTTCAAATTCATTTTCATAATTTACCTCTTTCTGCCCAAATTCAGAAAGAAATTATCTTTTCTGAATCAAGCTGATGATATTTTTCTCATGTTGAGAGCTTCCTTTCATTTTTTACTTTGTTTTCTTGGCTGCGCTCAGTAGCTTGCGAATTTGTCCATTGGTTTTTCCTCGTTTGTTTTTATTTTTGTCTCCTTAACTTTATTGTAGCACCGATTTCGAAAGCACAAAAAAAAGATTCAAATTGAATCTTTTCCTAGAATATCACTTAACCATTGAGGAAAATTATAGTTTTTCACATATTTATCATAGAGTTTTTGGTAGGTTTTTGCTAAATTTATACTTCCTTCCCAATCAAAAATTTCGATGACCTTTTTCATGCTATCAATTCCCAGAAGTCGTTCTTCGCCTTGACCATAAAAAATACAATAATAACCTTTAGTAAAGCGATAAATCAATCTAGAATATGCGTCTTTTTCATGACAATATGCTTTGACCAGAGCCAGACATTCTTGCGCTTCCTTTTCTTTCCCTTCTTGGATACAAGTCACTGCTCCGCGACAGGCGATTTGACAAATAATTTTGCGATAACGTGTACGATTGGCTAACCTTTGATGATGATGGCTCAAATCTTGAATAATTGCTTTTATCATTTCTGACGAAAATTGCTCAATGGTATCTGACAAAATGAGAAGTTCATAAAAACTAAATATTTCAATTCCTAAAATAAAAGAACTTAACTCAACCACTTCGTTTTCTGGCAACTTTTCTAAGCGTGCTTTGGCACAAAGAGCAATCAAATGTTCGCCAATTTGCTCACATTGCCAGGCAATGTCTTTTAGTTCTTCAATATTATTATTCGTTGCCGCTTGGTCGATTTTACTAAATAATTCTTCGTAAAAACTATGTTTAAAATTATTGAGATAATAATCATATTCAGAAAGTTCCAAGTGAAGAAATTCAAGCAAAGCATCAATTTGATCAAGATTTAAATAACCTTCTCCACTAAAAAAACGAGAGAGACTACTTTTAGGAATTCCTGTTTTTTTGATAATTTCATTTTTCGTGATTTCTTTAGCTTCACAGAGTTCTTGAAGTTTTAAACCATAGTATTGATTAACCATTTGTCTTGTCTCTCCAGTCGTAACTTTATGGTCATATTATATACTTTTTTCATTATTGTTACAACGGCAGGAATTTATGTAATATAAAAAAGCCCGTCAAGCTTTGACAAACTTTTTTACTGACAGATACTAACTGTCAATCTTCTTCATTGTAAACATAACCTAGGTGTTCATAGGCTCTTTGGGTCACCTTACGTCCCTGTTTAGTTCTCATCAAAAATCCTTTTTGAATCAAATAAGGTTCATACATATCCTCGACCGTTTCACGGTCTTCGGCAATATTTACCGCCAAAGTTCCAATCCCAACAGGACCACCGTGGTACATTTCAATCATTGTGCGGAGAATTTTTTGGTCAATATAGTCCAAACCAGCGGCATCAACATCAAGAATAGACAAGGCCTTATCGGTAATTGCTTTATCCACTCGGCCATCCCCCATTATTTGAGCAAAATCACGCACTCGTTTAAGTAAACGATTGGCAATCCGCGGAGTCCCTCGACTACGTAAAGCAATCTCTAAAGCGGCATTATCAATAACTTCGACTTCAAAAATATCAGCTGTTCTTTTAACAATTTCTTCCAAATCACGCTCTTGATAATACTCCATATGACTTGAAATCCCAAAACGGGCACGCAATGGATTCGAAAGCATTCCAGCTCTTGTTGTTGCCCCAACTAGAGTAAATGGCGGCAAATCTAAATGAACCGAGCGTGAACCATCACCAGAACCAAGCATAATATCAATGTAGAAATCTTCCATAGCGCTATAAAGAACTTCTTCAACTTGCATTGGCATCCGATGAATTTCATCAATAAATAGCACATCGCCAGGTTCCAATTCATTCAAAATCGCAACTAAATCTCCTGGCTTTTCAATGGCAGGACCCGCTGTTTGTTTAATATTAACTCCCAACTCATTGGCAATGACAAATGCCATTGTTGTCTTACCAAGTCCCGGAGGACCAAAAAGTAATACATGGTCCAAAACTTCTTCACGCATTTTTGCTGCTTTAATAAAGATTTCTAATTGTTCTTTGACTTTATCTTGACCAATATATTGATTAAAAAATTGCGGACGTAGAGATTTTTCAATACCGTAATCTTCTTCCATTGGCTCTTTGTTTAATATATCGTTCATCTTATCTTGTAATTCTCCTTTTAGAGATGATTTTTGATGACTTATGAGAAGCTGTCAGTAAATTTTACTGACAGAAAGACTTGAATGACTATTTTTGATGTCTGTCAGTTCTTTCTTCAAACTTTTTTATTTCATCATAAGTTTTAAGGCTGATTTGATATATTCTTCGCTGGTCAGACCTGTTTCTTGAGCTAATTTTTTCTCAATTTTCTTCAATTCTGTTGCTTTATAACCCAAAGCTTGCAGCGCTTCAATCGCTTCTTCCAAAGCAAGATTGCCAGCAGGTCCAGCATCAAGAAGAGAAATACCTACAGTTCCTGTCGCATCAAATTTCCCAGCCAAATCAAGCACCATCTGCATGGCTGTTTTTTTACCAACTCCTGGAAATTTAGTTAAATACTTGATATCACTATTGTCAATAGCAGTGATTAAACCTTCGTTATCAGCCGCCGCAATGATGGCCAGAGCTGATTTTGGCCCAATCCCAGAAACACTGATCAGACGTAAGAATAAAGCTTTTTCGGCCTCGTTAACAAAACCATAGAGACTGTGGGCATCTTCACGAATGACTTGATGAACATAAATTTTTACTTCTGTGTTCATCAAAGCCGACCAAGCGTAAGGGTTAGCTACACTGATAAGATAGCCAATTCCTGCTACATCAATTACAATATTTGTTGGGGAAATTTTTACTAATTTTCCATTAAGATATTCAAACATTTTTTTACTTTTCTATTTTTGATTGACAAACTCCCTTATTCAAGTCTGTCAGTAGTTTTTATCTGTTTTTTTACTGACCAACTTCGTCATTAATCTGTTTAGTCACTTTTTACTCAAAATCTTTCCACGAAGCTGCTTTTGAACGATGCGTTTCTTGGATTCTCCGGAACATTTTTTGAATGTCATCCCCTGAAAAATGAACAATCGTTGGCCGTCCATGCGCACAACTATAAGGATTTTTACAAGTTGCTAATTCTGCAAGCAATGCTCTAGCTGATTCGGCATCAAGGGGATGATTAGCTTTAATTGAACTTTTGCAAGCAACCATTGCAGCTAAATCATGACGATATTTTTTGAGTGAAAATTCTTTTGATGAGAGAATAATATCAATCATTTCATTAATTGATTTCTCTATCTCGGTTTCTTTTAACCAGATTGGATGTTCTCTTAAAATGAATTGATTTTCTCCGTATTCTTCTAAGAAAACACCGGCTTCATGCAACAAATCTTTCTTCTCGGCTAAAACAATAAAATCATTTTTGGCTAAAGTGAACAAATATGGTGCAAGTAAAATTTGTTGCTCCATACTGACCTCACCAATTTTATCTTTCCAATACTCATATTTTATTCGCTCTTGAGCCGCATGTTGGTCAACCAAATAAAGTCCTTCTTTGGACTGACAAAGTAAATAAGTCGCATGCAATTGTGCCAAGTATTCAAGCTGCGGAAAAGTTGATGACTGACTTATCTTTGCTTCATTATCAAAATCAATTCCAAAGTTGCTGACAGTATTTTCTAGACTGTTGTCAGTAATTTCAGTTGTACTTTCAACAGTTCTGTCAGTAATTTTTTCATTGACAGCATCTGTATTAAGTTGATTTTCTGTAAAATTATCAAAAGTTTGTTCAGACGAATCATTTGAAGGCTGATTTTTATTGATTTTAAAAGTTGCCTCTTCTCTGACATAAAAATCTTGGCGAACATTATCATAATATAAAGGATTATTTTGCAAAGGAAGTTCCGTTTGAACAGAAAGAGCTTCCTTTTCTTTAGCTCTTCCTTGCAAATTTTCCAAAGCTTCTGGAATCAAAACACCTTCTGATAAAGCCTCATCAATTGCTTTAGAAATTAAAGCCATCAATTCACGCTCTTTAGACAAACGCACCTCTTGTTTTGTCGGATGAACATTAACATCAGCAAGTGTTGGGTCAATTTTAATCGATAAAATAGCAAAAGGGAACCGTCCCACCATCAATCGATTGCCATATCCTTCTAAAATTGCCCGATTCAATAAAAAGTTTTTGATAAATCGACCATTTATTAAAATCGTAATATAATTACGATTAGCCCTTGTCAGCTCTGGTATGCTGACATAACCTGTTAGTTCAAAATCTAAGTCTGAACCCTTGATTTGACGCATTTTTTTCGCTGTCCCTATGCCATAAATTGCAGCAATAACCTGACGTAAATCACCATTTCCAGCCGTTTTCAAAAATTCTTTACCCTCATTAACTAAAGTAAAGGAAATCTCTGGATGAGCCAGACTCAATCGGTTGATGATGTCTGTGATATGAGAAAGTTCAGCCTGCAAGGACTTGATATACTTGAGTCTTGCTGGTGTATTATAAAAAAGATTAGCAACAGAAATTTTCGTCCCCACGCGCTTAGCAAGTGGTTCTAAAGTTTCGATATTTCCACCTTTAGCAATTAGTTTTGTTCCTGATTCTTCCTCAGCCGTACTTGTTTCAATGGTCATCTGGCTGACAGAAGCGATTGATGGCAGAGCCTCCCCCCGAAAACCAAGTGTTCTAATCCGAAACAAATCTGCCGAATCCTTGATTTTACTTGTTGCATGACGACGTAAAGCCAAAGCCACATCTTCTTTTTCCAAACCCAAACCATTATCAATGACTTCAATTAACCGCAAACCAGCTTCTTCAACATTGATAATAATTTTACTGCTTCCAGCATCAATTGAGTTTTCGACTAATTCTTTGACAACACTAGCAGGCCGCTCAACCACCTCTCCAGCAGCAATTTGATTGGCGAGCGCTTCATTTAGTTCAATAATTTTTCCCACAATAATCTCGCTCTCTTGTTTTTTTAAATTAATTCTAATTATAACACAAAAAGCAAGGGCTCGCTTTTCATTTTTTACTGACAAAAAATGATAGACAAGATGAAAATTGTCTATCATTTTTACATTAATTAGTAGTTTCCAAAATCGCGGTAACCATTATCAAAATTATTATAGCTGTTAAAAGCAAAGACTAATACGAAAATAAGAATCAAAATTGCAATCACAAATAATACAATTCCAATAATGAATGCAACGAAACCTGCTCGATTCCAACCGTCCATGACCTTACGGAACTCTTCCTCATCACGATATTTATTATCTCGATTTTCAAGTGCCCATTTTTCGCCATTAAAACCAAAAACAATCATCCATACAATCCCAAAAATCCAACCTATCCATGGGATTAATCCAATCAAAATCAAGAGTCCCAAATAAGCACGGTTGGCAATCCCAAACCACATTGGAAAAGAGAAAGCTCCCCAGTTCCATTTAGTTTTAATTTCATCTTGATTTTCTAGTGAGCGATTCTGAGGAATATCTGCATAAGCTGATTGTTCGCTCGTTTTCTCTTCGACTTTTGAATCAAGTGGTTCACTAGCAGCAATTACTGGTTCTGCAATCACTGGTTCACTTACAAAACCTTCTGAAACTTCAGCCTTGGCAACTACTGGCTCATCAAGTACAGGCTCAGAGGCATCCCATTCACTAATATCACTCTTAGTTGTTTCTTCTTGAGAAGCAAGATTCTCAGAATTTAATTCTTCAGTTGGCTCCACTTGAGTCTCTGGAATTTCTTGCCCTTTAAGTTCTTTTTCATTTTCCATGTTTAGCTCCTTTTTATGTTAGCTTCTACTCAATTCATCTTTCAATGAATTTCTTTTTAAGTAATTATAGCCTTTTTTCTTAGCTTATTTACAGAATATGCCTCGCTACCAAGTTCAAAGTGAATCTTTAAGTTCCCACAAGAAATTCAATGCCTCTCTTGCAGTCATATTATCAACATTTTGCCTTTTTATCTTTTCAATAATTTCTGAAGAATTTTCGGTAAAATCAAATAAACTAAGTTGTTCTTGTTCATCAGCAACTTTTTTAGCAGGCAAAGGTTTATTTTCTAACTTCTGCAAAATCAAATCTGCTCGCTCTAACAAAGGCTGTGGTAAACCTGCAATTTTCGCCACATGAATCCCATAGGATTTATCAGCTGGCCCCTCTGTTATTTTATGCAAAAAAGTCACATTCCCATTTTGCTCCAAGGTAGCAACATGGACATTAGCAAGATGATCGAGCGCTTCATCTAAGTCTGTCAATTCGTGATAATGCGTAGCAAACAAGGTCTTTGCCCCAATATGGTCATGAACATATTCAATAATTGCTTGAGCTAGAGCCATCCCATCATAAGTTGCCGTTCCTCGCCCTAATTCATCAAAAATAATCAGGCTGCGACTGCTTGCCTTTTGAATGGCATGATTGGCCTCAGACATTTCAACCATAAAGGTCGATTCCCCTGAAATCAAGTTATCACTGGCACCAATCCGTGTAAAGATGGCATCAAAAATTGGTAAATTGGCTGTTTCTGCTGGAACAAAAGATCCAATTTGAGCCATAATCACCGTCAAAGCAAATTGACGCATGTAGGTTGATTTACCTGACATATTCGGTCCTGTGATGAGTTGAATATCTGTTTGTTCAGGCAGTTCAATATCATTTGGCACATATTCTTGAGCACCCATGACCGCTTCAACGACCGCATGACGACCGCCTTTAATTTCAACAATTCTTGAACCGTCTGTAAGCGTCGGACGGATATATCCTTGTTTTTCGGCAACGACAGATAGACTTTGTAAACAATCAATTTCAGCAATTGTTTTGGCTAGAGCTTGTAGTCTGGCAATATATTGCTCCGTTTCAGTCCGAAGGCCCATGAATAAATCATATTCTAGAGATGATGATTTTTCACGCGCTTCCAACATAATTTCTTCAATTTCAGTTAATTCCTGAGAACCAAAACGCTCAGAATTTTTCAAAGTTGCCTTCCGATAAAAATGTTCAGGAACACTATTCAACTGACTTTGAGTAATATGAAAATAATAACCATCCTTACGATTATAATCAATTCGCAGTGTGGAAATTCCTGTCTTGGCTTTTTCATCTGCTTCCAATTTAGCAATCCAAGAAGTCCCATTTTCAAGCGCCTCCCGATATTTATCTAATTGAGCATTGTAGCCTTTTTTAATAATGCCCCCTTCAGTAATCGTTCTTGAGGCATTCTCACTAATAGCTGAATTAATTAAACCAGATAATTCTGGAATTTCGTCTAATTGGCTTTTTAACTCTTCTAATGGAGCTTCATTAAGCATTCCCAAAATATTTTTGATAGCAGGAACATTTGATAAAGAATTAGCCAGCTGCAAAAAATCAACCGGAACAGCCTTACCAAAAGAAACACGTGAAGCCAAACGTTCTAAATCATAGACCCCTTTTAAGGCTTCTATCAAATCGGAACGCTCAAAGAAATGGTCTAAGAAAATTTGAACAATTTCCATTCGTTTTTGAATGGCTGAATTTGAAACCAAAGGACGGTCAATCCACGACCGTAACATTCTGGTTCCCATCGCTGTTTTCGTCTCATCAAGCAACCAATAAAGTGTGCCATGTTTTTTATTTTCTCTTTTATTTGCCGTCAGCTCTAAAGATGATTTTGTCGCAAAGTCCATTTGCAAAAAGTCTTTAATTTCATAATGTTCAACTTCTTGTAAGTGACTCAAATCACGCATTTGTGTTTCTTTGACATAAGCCAACAATTTTGAAGCGACTTGATTTTCTAAGGCGGTCAATCCTGACAAATCTATCAGTAAATTTTCAGGAATTTCAATTTGTTCTGAAATCAAAAGATTCATTTGTCTTTCAAAAACTTTTAACTGACTTTCATCTAAAGTAAAACCAGCTACAATTTCCCGCGCCTTGAGTGAAGCAATTTCTCCTACTACCGCTGAAAATTCGCTGAGCTCTGTCACCTTGAATTCCCCAGTTGATAAGTCCATATAGGAAAGAGCATAATGTTTATCTTTGAAGTCAATTGCCACCAAGAAATTATTATCAACCGAATTTGCAGTGTCAATCGTTGTCCCTGGGGTAATCACCTGTGTTACTGCCCGTTTAACAATTCCGACCGCTTTTTTCGGGTCTTCCATTTGTTCAGCAACAGCCACTTTGTAGCCTAAATCAACCAATTTATCAATGTATTCAGCTGCTGCATGGTGGGGAACACCAGCCATTGGAATTGGATTTTCTGAATTTTTATTTCTTGAAGTCAGGGTTAATTCTAATATTTGGGCAGCATTCACTGCATCATCATAGAAAAGCTCATAAAAATCACCCATCCGAAAGAGCAAGAAAGCATCGGGATAATCTTGTTTGATGTCTAAATATTGTTGCATTCCTGGTGAAATTTTTTCAGCCATTTTTTCTTCCTATCCCATCTAAATTTTACTGACGAAATTCTTAGCATATCCGTAAGAAAATTTAACACTAAATATCCTAAAACAGAAATTCTGTCAGTATTTTTTTATTATATTTTTACTGACAAAAATTCTAGCATCTCCATAAGCAAGCTTACATGGCCTATCCTATGCCAGAATTTCTTGTCAGTACTTTTTATGCACCAGTTTCCAACAAAAGATTTACTTTCTCTTCTAATTCACCAGTGATATATTGAACTAAATCATTGACATCCTCTAATTTTGTAGCATAATCTTCTACCAAAGGATAATGCTTAATCCGTTTTTCAATGACTTGAGCCGACTGTGAAGTCTTTTTGTAAGCCTGTATTTTATCAATTTTTTGATATAAAACAGCCTCTTTTTGTAGAGCTTTCATTTCTTCTTGAGCTTTAAAAAGTTCTTGATTAGCCATTAGTGCTGTTTCAGCTTGTTGAAAATCTTTAACATAATCAAGACTTTTTATTTTTTCAACAAGCAAATCCACTAAGTCATCATAGTGCATCTCAAGCCTCCTTAAAATTTCATTAATTACTAATTATTTCTTTCATTAAAACTCTTAGACTTTATAAAATAATTATAACATATTTGGTAAAGTGACGATACTTCGCTTTATAAATTAGGGTGAAATCTATAAAATATATTTAGTTTTTAAATCACTTCAACTTTTTTATCTATAAAAACAGCCTGAAATTTTCAGGCTGTTTTGCGCTATTTCTCTTATTCTGGACGATGTCCATTTGGCCACCAAAGTTTAATCAAAGCTTGAGTCCCATCATTTTCAAAGCCTTTATCAGCTAATTGCTCATAGAGTTCTTTTGCCCCTTTAGTTGCAGGAAGCTCAAGATTCATTTTTTCTGCCTCAGAAAGTGCAATCCCTAAGTCTTTGATGAAATGCTTAACAAAAAATCCTGCACTATAATCTTCACGGAGAATCCGAGGACCGTAATTAGCCAAAGACCAAGTAGCACCAGAACCTCCCCCAACAGTATTTAAAACTTTATCCAAATCCAAACCAGCCTTTTGGGCATAAGCTAGAAGCTCAGTCATTCCAGTCATTGTACCCGCAATACAAATTTGGTTAGCCATTTTGGTGTGTTGTCCACTTCCAGCTGCCCCTTGATGAGTAATAGTTTTTCCCATTTTTTCAAATAAAGGCAAAGCTTTCTCATAAGTTTCTGAATCACCACCAACCATAATAGTCAGTGTCGCATTTTTTGCACCCAAATCTCCTCCAGAAACAGGGGCATCAAGTGCGAAAGCTCCAACTTTTTTAGCTTCTTGATAAATTTCTTGTGCTAAAGTTGGCTCAGTCGTCGTCATATCAATAAGAACTTTTCCTGAACAATCATTTTTGAAAATTCCTTCTGCACCAAAATAAACTTCGCGGACGTCCTTAGGATAACCAACAATTGTAATCACAAACTCAGCTTGAGCCGCAGCCTTTTGTGGATTTTCAGCATAAGTTGCACCACGTGCCACAAGACCGTCCGTTTTTGATTTTGTCCGATTATAAACAATTAAATCATGACCAGCGTCCATAAGATGGCCAGCCATTGCGGCTCCCATCACACCCGTACCAATAAATGCTATTTTTGCCATTTCTTCTCCTTTATTTAGCAGATTTATAAAATCTGTTTCGTCTAATTTTGGTAATCACGACGTTTACGGGCTTTATCTCCCCGCAACCGTTTGATTTTTCGGTTACGATATTCATCCAATTGATAAGTTTTCAACCATTTTTCAATAGCTACTCGTGAATTTCCTGTTTCTTCGCCAATGCTTGATAAAGAGCGTAAAGGATTTTCATCAATGATTTGCTCTAGTTCTTCTCTTGTTAATCTAGTCATATTTCTCCATCTCTTAAAAAGCTCAAAAGAGCAAAAAACGGCCAGCTTCCAGCCAACCGTCCACTTAATCATGGGGAAGAAGGGATTTGAACCCTCACGCGATTTCTCGCACATGCACCTGAAGCATGCGTGTCTGCCATTCCACCACTTCCCCTACGGATCATAACCTTGTCCTTTTACGTAAGTCGCTAAAGCGACTACTACAAAGGCACTTCCCCTACGGGTCATAACACTTTTCTATAATATCAGTTTAATAGAAAAAATGCAAGTTGAAAATCCGCTATGACGCCCTATTTAAGCACCTCCGTGCCCTACAAACATTGCAACAATTAATATAATCAAAACCAAAGTTGTAATTGCCACATAGAGTTTATCTCCTTCTTTTGCAAAAGCCACAATTGAAGCAACTACTCGCAAAACAGGAGTCAAAATTAAGAGGAATAATCCAGTCATCAACCAAGCCAATGCTTTAAATTCAACTAAACCACTTAAAATTTCATTAAATTTATCTGGCCAAACCCCTTCAGCATAACCAGAATGGCCACTTAGGAGAAACATCAAAATTCCAATAATAATGACTGTAGTACTAACAAATACACCAATCCTAAGAATCTTTCCGATATTTCGCTCTATTTTGAGTAACTCTTCTTTTGTTAATTCTTTATTTACCATTAGAACGATACCCCCAATCCTTTAAGCAACATTTGCAATGCCATAATCAAAATAACTGGAATGAAAATCAATCGAATTGTTTTTGCTGGTAACTTAGGCATAATTTTTGAGCCCAAAGCTGCACCGGCAACAATCCCAATAGCAAGCGGACCTGCTAAACTTGGATTAACATAGCCATTGAAAAAATAAACCGTTGCAGAAGCCGCTGCTGTTACCCCAATCATCAAATTTGAAGTCGCTGTTGAAGCTTTTAAAGGCATTTTCATCATTGAATCCATTGCCATGACCTTAAAGACCCCAGAACCAATTCCCAAAAGACCTGACGCAACACCAGCACCAAGCATTACAGCAGCACCACCTGGAACCTTTTCTACTTGATAAGGAATTTCTTTGCCAAGTTGTTTATCGTAATAGCTTGAGTTTAATTTTAACTTCTCAGCTATCTTATCTGACTCAACCTTTTGAACAACTTCCTCACCTTTATGCATTTTCCGCCACATATTGTAGCCTTGGAAAATCAAAAGACAACCAAATAAAATATTTAAAATCGTAGCATCAAAAAATCCTGCTAAAATTGCACCAACTAAACCACCAATTGTGGTAAATATTTCCAAAAACATAGCGGTACGAACATTAATCATATCATCTTTCAGATAAGAAATGGCCGCACCAGAACTTGTTGCAATAACGGCAACAATACTTGCCCCAATGGCATATTTAATATCAACACCAAAAAATGTCGTAATAATAGGTGTGATAATAATTCCACCCCCAAGACCCAAAATTGAGCCAAATACCCCTGCGACGAAACCAAGAAGTAACATCAACAGAGTAAATACTAATAAAGACATGTGTTTCTCCAATCTAATAACCCTATTTTACCAAAAACTTTTTAAAGCTGCTTGTTCCTTTGATTAAGATACTTTATCAAGAACATTTAAATCCTATTCTATTTTTTACAACCCCAATTTATGATATAATTCTTATAAGATTAATGCTTCACAAGAGTTTTTGAGGCAACTTATTGGAGGTTAAAATGAATAGACAAGAACTTGAGACACGACTTCGTCAAGAGCTAGCAATTCCCTTTTATAATGCTAAAATAGCCGAGCGCGATTATAGCGAGTCCGAATTTCAAGAAATGAAAGCTGAACTCAAAGCCGATATTGAACAGTACGCTCATGATTACGTCAATGAAACTAATACAAATGGTTAAATTTTACTGACAGAAATTCTAAATCAGTCTGTCAGTAAATTAATTATTGTTTTTTAAAAAAGGAAAAAATATGACCGAACAAAAACAAGCACTTTTCACCATCTTCGGAGCAACTGGTGACCTCGCTAAAAGAAAGCTCTACCCTTCACTCTTTCGCCTTTTCAAAAAAGGTGAGCTAGCTGACAATTTTGCAGTCATTGGTACCGCTCGCCGTCCATGGACAAACGAATATTATCGTGAAGTTGTTTTAGAGTCTATCAAAGATTTAATGAACTCAAAAACGGAAGCCGAAAATTTCGCCAGTCATTTTTATTATCAAAGTCACGATGTTAGCGACAGCTCACATTACGTTAACTTAAAAGATTTGGGTGAAAAATTGCGTAAACAGTATAAAACTGCGGGCAATCAAGTCTTCTTTTTAGCAATGGCTCCTCAATTTTTTGGCACTATCGCTGAACACCTTAAATCAGAAAATATTTTGACAGGTGAGGGTTTTGAGAGAATCGTCATTGAAAAACCATTTGGAACAAGCTACGATACGGCAAAATCACTTAATGACAGCCTCGCAAGAGTATTTAGTGAAGAACAAATTTTCCGAATCGACCACTACCTTGGAAAAGAAATGATCCAGGCCGTTTCTGCCGTTCGTTTTGCCAATCCAATCTTTGAATCGCTTTGGAATAATCAACACATTGATAACGTTCAGATTACTTTTGCCGAATTTATCGGTGTTGAAGACCGTGGCGGTTACTACGAAACTTCTGGTGCTTTAAAAGATATGATTCAAAACCATGTCTTACAAGTACTCAGCCTCATTGCCATGGAAAAACCTGAAAAATTTGATGAATCTTATATTGTAAAAGAAAAAGTTAAAGCCCTTAATGCAATCCGTCAATATTCTTCTGAGGAAGCTTTAGAAAACTTCGTTCGTGGTCAATATATCGCAGGACGTTTTGACGGTGAAGATTACCTAGGCTATCGCGAAGAAGATTCTGTTGCAACAGACAGTCGAACTGAAACTTTCGCTGCTGGAAAATTTGTCATTGATAATGAGCGTTGGTCAGGCGTCCCTTTCTATGTTCGCTCAGGAAAACGTATGACTGAAAAAGGAACTCGTATTAATATCGTTTTCAAAAAAGATAAAGACAATCTCTTTGCAGAAAATTGCGATGACCAATCCGTTCAAAATGTTTTGACCATTTATATTCAACCAACTGAAGGGTTTTCACTTTCAGTAAATGGAAAAGCGGCTGGTCAAGGCTTCCATTTAGAGCCTTTGCGGTTAAATTTCCGACACGATAGTGAATTTCTTGGAAATTCTCCTGAAGCATATGAAAAACTTTTCCTAGATGTCCTTAATGGAGATGGAACAAATTTCTCACATTGGGAAGAAGCGGCTCGCGCCTGGGAACTTATTGATGTTATTCGAGAAGCTTGGGATAAAGAAACTTCTGAGCTTCCAACTTATGCAGCTCGCACAATGGGACCTAAGGCTGCATTTGACTTACTAGAAAAAAATGGTCACGAATGGGCTTGGCAACCTGATTTATGGTATCAAGAACGTGGTTACTACAATAAATAAAGAAAAAAACCTGTCTTAACGATAGGTTTTTTATCTTTTCCACAAACTTTTACACAGTTTTCCACATATTTGTGGAAAGACTTCACAATTCTGTGGAAAACTTTCTGTTTTTATCCGTAAAATAAGATAAAAAAAGGATTTTACTTGTGAATTTATTTTTCCACAGGTAAAATTCTTTTTTGAAATCTATTTTTATAAACTTGTTTTCCACACAGGCTCACCATCTCGAGCAATCAATTTTTTCCAAACTCGTCGTTCACGCCAACGATTCACTTGTGTACTCCAAGAGTCTGATGCAACTAAAGGTTTGACTAAAATACTTCTGACGCCGGCACGATGAGCAGCTCTAATATCCGTCATCAATTGATCACCAACCATAATCACATTTTCAGGACGCTCATCAAGCAATCTCAAGGCTTTTTTTATCCCCCAAGCAAAAGGTTTCATTGCCCGCCAAATATATTGAACACCAAACTTTTCCACAGCACGAGCAACTCTTGCTTGTTTATTATTTGATACAACCACCACTTTTAAACCATTTTCTCGCATATCCAAAAGCCAAGCCAAAAGCTCTGGAGTTCCGTCAGGATTATCCCAGGCAATTAAAGTATTGTCCAAATCCACCATTACGGCACGAACATTCAAGGCTTGCAGACGTTTAGGGTCTAGTTGATAGACAGCTTCCACTAAATAATCAGGCTTATAATTATCAATTTTCATGCCCCTATTATATCAAAAACTTACAGAAATTCCTGTTTTCTTCCCTAAAAATACTGACAAACTCGTCAACAAAAAAATAGAGAACAAAATTACTGACAGAACAAAAAAAGCCGCCAAAAGCGACTTTTACTTTCATTTAAACTTATCAAAGAAACCTTTTTTACCCGAACCAGAAACTTCAACACCACTTGCTTTAGCAAAAGCTTGGAGTGCTTCTTTTTGAGCTTGATTCAAATTTTTAGGAGTGACAATATTGATAATAACATATTGGTCTCCATTACCAGAACCACGGAGTTTTGGCGCACCTTTACCTTTTAGACGGAAATTAGCCCCTGTTTGTGTTCCAGCAGGAATTTTCAACTTCACATTCCCATGAACAGTCGGAACCTCAATTTCATCACCTAAAGCAGCTTGAACAAAGTCCATTGGCATCTTGTAGTAAATTTCTGCACCATCACGCTCAAATTTGTCTGAAGCTTCCACTTGGAAAACAACATACAAATCACCATAAGGTCCACCATTTACACCAGCATCACCTTGTCCTTGCAAACGCATTTTTTGTCCAGTTTCAACACCAGCAGGTACAGTAACCTTAACAGTATGTGCCACTTTTTCATGACCTGAACCATGACAAGTTTCACATTTCTCTTTGATTTCTTTACCTGTTCCGTTACAAACATCACATGTTACTTGTGTTTGCATCCGTCCAAGTGGTGTATCACGAACAACATTAATTTGTCCACGACCACCACATTTATGACAAGTTTCTGGATGTGTGCCAGCTTTCGCTCCAGAACCTCCACAAGTGTGACAGAGTTCTTCACGATTATATTTGACTTGTTTTTCCACGCCAAAAATAGCTTCTTCAAATTTTAAGTTTATCCGATACTGTAAGTCATCTCCTTGACGGGGTGCATTAGGGTTAACTTGTGCACCACCTCCTCCAAAGAAACTTGAGAATATATCTTCAAAACCACCAAAGCCACCTGAGCCACCGCCGAAACCAGAGAAACCAGAAGCTCCGCCGAAGCCACCGCCACCAAAGCCGCCATTGGCTCCAGCTTCACCATATTGGTCATAAGCAGCACGCTTTTGTTCATCCGAAAGCGTTTCGTATGCTTCTTGAACTTCTTTATATTTTTCTTCAGCACCCTCTTCTTTATTTAAATCGGGGTGATATTTTTTGGACATTTTACGATAAGCTTTTTTTATTTCATCTTGACTGGCATTTTTATCGACACCTAGTCGTTCATAATATTCAGTATTATTCATTTCTAAATTACTCACTTCCTTTACTAAATCAATTTTTCAATAGCACTATTTTACCACGTTTTTTCATTTTTGGCAAAAAAATTAGCACTCTTTTTATAAGAGTGCTAATTACACTATAAAAATTCTATCGCAAATTGATTTGTTCCACTATAAACCGAATCAACTGTAGATTCAGCCAACCAATATTTTCCTTTTATTGGATCAGTAACATGAAACTCATTTTTCTTTTCGTTATACCCATCTAAAATAACAGCATGCGTATTAGCTACAACCTTATAACCGTAATAATCATCGTAAGTGATATTGGGTTCATCAAAATCAATCGTCACCCACATTTCAACTAAATGTTCTGATAAAACAGCATCTTTAATCTCGCTAATACTTTTTCCAGATAAGTCAGCAACTTGGATATTATTTTCTTGAGCAAAACTCATCAAAGCTGTGGGCCAAATCGTTGGAAAACCACCATCCGGGATGTCTTCATCAGACGTCCAAGGATTCCCAGCATAACCACTTCCTGGATCACCTCCCCAACCCACATAAGGCAAAGATTCAATCCAATCAGTGACCGTCCTACCCTGAGTTTTATCCAAATAGACCAATGCATTGTAAAAAGAAACAATTTCACATCCCTGGTAGGCTCCGATTGTCATTTGATTAACATCACCAGTTTTCATCAAAACATAATCGTACTTACCCTTACGATCAGTTTGGACAAAAGTTTTTGATGCAGATGTTAATTTTTTATCTTCTTGATTCTTAGGATTTACAATTAAAGTAAAAATAAGTAGACAGGCCACAAGAACAAATAAAATTACGATTCTTTTTTTAAAAAGTTTTTTCTTTTTAATAGTCATCTAATAAATCTTTTTTTCCCATCATAGATATTGTTCGATGTACAGTTTCAGCTTGTGCATCTATTATATTGTACTCTTTTGTCAAATCATAGGCTTCATATAAGACTGACAATTCTGTACAACCTAAAATGGTTACTTCACAATTCATTTCTGACGCGACATCAGACAAAATTTCCTTATAAAGTTCAAAATTAAGATTTCTATTTTCCTTAACTTCTTGATAAATCAAGCGATTTACCTTTTCTTGCAATTGATCATCTGGAATTACCGCTTCATATCCTTGTTGTTCCAAGGCCTCACGATAAACTCCTGTCAAAATTGTTCCTTCAGTCGCTAGCACGGCCACCCTCTTAGCTTTTGGAAAGTGATGGCTAATACTATCAACGGCAATGCGTGGCATATGTAGAATCGGAATTTCTGTTGCTTTTTGCATCTCATCAAAATAATAATGAGCCGTGTTACAAGGAACAACGAAAAATTTTGGTGAAAGTTGACTGTGAATCTTAATATCATCAATCAATTTTTCTTCTGGATTTTCCAATGAAGGATTCTTGATATAATCTGTTCGGTCAGGAATTGTCGCATGATTAACTACGATATAATTCAAATAATCTTGGTCACGATAAGCCTCTGTTCGTTCATTCAGCGTATGAATAAAACTTTCAGTCGCAAGAGTACCCATCCCCCCCAAGATTGTAAAGAAGTTTTCCATTATATCCCCCTGTCCTTCTTATTCTTAATTTTTATTTGTGAAAGTACGTTTTAAATGCCCCAATATAGCGATGGAATGCATATTTCATTAAAAGATAACGTTTTGGTGAGTTATCCTTAGAATAAAATAGAGTTGTCCCATAGTTTCCTGAATTAATAAAACGACGAATTTCTTCTTTAAAACTAGGATTTACATATTTGAGCAATACTTTTTTAGGAACCCCTAACCAAAGTTTTGATCCTTTTCCATAAATTGTCTCAGTAAAAGGTTCATTGTTAATACGGTCAGCAACTAAATAACGTGTCAAATTGTAACCATTTAAAGTAACATAAAAGGAGCTTCGTCCTTGACGTAAGTTAATTTCAAAAAGTTTATAAGAGCCATCACGTGGGTCATATTTCATATCAAAATTAGCAAAGCCTGTATATTCAATTTTTTCAAGAAAATCCTGAATTTGTTGATAAACTTGTTGATTATAATCAGGCAAAATCGCCACATAATTCCCAATCGCTTTTGGACTTGGATCCTCAAGTAAGGGATGACCCAAACACATCATGCGAACTTTATGATTTTTATCTACATAAGCGTTCAGAACACGCATATTTTCATCCCCTCCAGGAATGAAATCTTGAATAATCATCTCATCAGGATAACCAGCTTCATAGCAACGATGCAGCATCAACTTCATTTCTTCGTTAGATGCAATCGTGAACGCTTTTTTCTGTCCTTCAAAGTGCACATCTAAATAAGAAATAGAATTCCCTGGTTTTAAAATCATTGGATAAGGGAAAGTTAACTCATCTACTAAAGTATCTATTTCTGATTTTGGATTAACTAATACCGTTTTTGGATAAGGTAAATTATATTGTTCACAGATATTGTAAAAATCAGGCTTATTTTCTAATTGACGATAAAGCGCGTAGTCAATATAAGGCACTTCAAAAAATTTCGAAAGTTCCTCACGATATTTTGAAGCAAGTAGGGCATAACCGTCCCCACAAGCTACTAAAAGATATTTTTTCTTACTGTCTTTATGTTTACTTGCAAAATCACGAAGCACCTGAATAAAAGTTTCTTCATGGTCAAAATTTTCATGAGTTTGTACTTCAACAATTTTTGAATACTTTGTTGGAGCTAATCCAGAAGCACTTAAAGCCAGAGAAGTAATTCCAAATTCTTCATGAAATGAACGAGCCATTCCATAGACGTTGATATCAGAACCTAACAAGATAGGTTGAAATTTATTTGTTTGTGACACAAAAACCTCCCTTAAAAATTAACCACAGCAGGTTTTTCACCATTGTTGATGAAGTAAACATCATACCAAGTCAAAAATGAATAAATTGTCCAGAGTTTACGACGTGCATCATTTTTATCTGCAAAGTTATCATCCAACATCTTCAAGAGTTTTTCTTGATCGAAGAATTCAGCAACAAAATCTTGTTCAAATAATTGACGAACAACTTTATAATATTTTTCTTCTCGCAACCAGTCTTTAATTGGCACTGGGAAACCTAATTTTTTACGATTTGACCATTCTTCTGGTAAATGACGACGAGCTGCTTGGCGGAAAGCATACTTTGTATTATGTTCATTCAAAAGATATTTTGTAGGAATTTGTTCCGCTGTATGCATCAATTCAATATCAAGGAGTGGAACACGCAATTCAAGTGAGTGTGCCATTGCCATTTTATCAGCTTTAAGTAGGATATCTCCTGGCATCCATTGGTGCATATCAAGATATTGCATTTTACGAAGTTCAGAACCTTCTGGGGCCTTTTTGTAAGTTTTTCCAACAATATCTTTAACAGTTGGAGCTGCTTTAAATTCTTCTTTCAAAAGTTCTACTGATTCAGACTCATCAAATACTTTCGCTTGACCGATAAAGAAATCTTCAGCAGGCGCAAGTGATTCATAAAGATGTTTTTGACCTTTGAAATGTTTATTTTCAATACCACGAGCAATTGAGAAACGTAAAGATTTTGGTAATTTCTTCAAACCTTCTGCGAAAACACGAACCGCACGAGAATTTGTACTAAATCCATAAGACTCATAACCAGCAAAAAGCTCATCTGCACCTTCACCGCTCATTACAACACGTACATCACGTGCTGCTAATTCTGCGAGGAAAAAGAGTGGCACACAAGAAGGATTTGAATCTGGTTCATCCAAATAATATTGAATTTGTGGGAAATACTTGAACGCTTCATCTCCATGGATTTCACGAGAAGTATTGTTCAAACCAATCATATCAGTCAATTGTTTGGCTTGTTTAGATTCATTGAAAGTTCCTTGACCAAAACCAATAGAATAAGTATGTTCAGGACGAAGCGTTGAAGCAACATAACTAGAATCGACACCACTTGATACAAAAGCTCCAACTTCTACGTCAGCAAATTTATGAGCGTCAACAGAACCCAAAACAGTCTTATCAATCAAATCAATTGATTCTTCCAAGCTCATATCTTTTTCATCAACTTTCATATCCCAATAAGGTTTGATATCCAAGGCCCCATCTTTGTAAGTAAAGTAATGACCTTCTTTAATGCGGAAAACATTTTTAAAGAAAGTTTCATCAAGAGCAGAGTATTGGAAAGTCATGTAAGGTTTTAAAGCTTCTTTATTTAATTCTTTTTTGAAGTTTGGATGTTTCAAAAAACTTTTAATTTCTGAACCATACATGAAAGTTCCACCCATTTGAGTATAGTAAAGTGGTTTGATACCAAAATGATCACGAGCACCAAACAATTCTTGTTTTTCTCTATCCCAAATAACAAAAGCGAACATTCCACGAAGCTTTTGAAGAAGTTCTACACCATATTCTTCATAACCATGCAAAAGAACTTCTGTATCAGCATGAGTTGTAAAATCATGACCTTTAGCGATAAGGTCCTCACGTAATTCGCGGAAGTTATAAATTTCACCGTTAAAAGTAATCAATTTACTTTTATCTTCATTGAAAATGGGTTGGTCTCCACCTTCAAGGTCAATAATACTCAAACGACGAAAGCCAATTGCGGCACCTTCATCAATAAATTCACCTGAACTACTTGGACCTCGGTGAACAATAGTATTCATCATTTCTTCTAAAGTTTTTGATTTATCATTTTGATTCATCCGGTCAATAAAGCCGACAATTCCACACATTTGTATCTATCCCCTTATCATTTTTCCTTATTATTATACCACAATAATAAAAAATGATTTGACAGAAGGAAAATTATTCCCCACTATCAAATCACTATTTTTTTATTTATTAAAAATTTGAACTAGTTTGGCATCAAGAATGTTACACCAGACGCACTTACAGTGCGTTCATGTCCCCACCAAGTTGTACCATATCCACCTTCTTTAATGGTAATTGTACCATTTGAGTTAACTGATTTTACAATAGCAACGTGACCGTAAGGTGAATTTGCATATCCAACAAAATCAGCTGAGAAGCTTGATGCGATAACACCAGGTGCAGCTCCTACAACATGGAGTACACCTTGGGCAGGACCATTAGTTGCCCATTGCCCACCATTACCTGGCATGATATTTCTGATGTAGATTCCTTGTGCAGCAAAGTATTGCCATACATAGTCAGTACATCCACCACCAGCATAAGGATTAGCAATTGGTGTGCTATTAATACCTGATGAACTTGAACCACCAGTATTACCAGTACCAGCAGCATTATTGTTACCAGTATTTGTACTTCCACCACCATTAGAGCTATTAGAGCTTGATGAGCTATTAGAGCTTGATGAATTGCTACTTGAGCTGCTTGAATTTGATGATGTATTATTGCTACTTGTGTTTGAACTTGATGAACTTGATTGTGAAGCTTGACTAGATGAAACAGTTGAAGTTGCTTCTTCTACCGCTTTAGTTGTTGCTGCTGTAGAAGCTGCCTGAGCTTTAGCGGCCTCTTTTTGTTGTGCTTCATAAGCTGCTTGTTTTTTAGCTGCTTCTTGAGCTGCTTTTTCTGCGGCTGCTTTTTCATCTAATAAAGATTGTTTTTTATCTTGCGCAGTAGCAATTGTTGCTTGATAATTCAAAGTAGCAACTTTAAGTTCAGCTTGTTGTGAAGTCAACTCTTGAGCTTGAGAATCTAAACTTTGTGAAAGAGAAACGAACTGGTTATAGTTCTTTTTAACAGTTTCTGATTTTTGACTAAGTTCTTTTTGCTCTTTTTCTTGTTGTTCCAACATTTGTTTGTTGGCACTAGAAACTGTAGCAATTGCTGTTACTTTTTGAATAACATCTGTCAAAGATTTTGAATTAACAACAGCATCCATATAGTTTGTTGCTGAGCTGTTAACTTGAGCACTACGTGCTTGAGCTTCCAATGTCTTTGTACGTTCTGCTATACTTTCATTCAATGTTGCAATTTGTGCATTAAGCGCTTTTGCTTCACTTTCGATTTTAGCAATTTGAGCTTTTGTGCTTGCTTGTTTTTGTTGTAAGCTATCAACTTTTGATTGTAAGCTATCAACTTGTGCTTGGGCTTGAGCCTTTGCAGACTGCGCACTTGAAATTGTCGCATCTTGTTTAGCAATATCTGAATTTGTGTCAGCGTAGACCCCTGACAACGGTGCTGCAGCAGAGAGTACCACTGTAGACATTAAAATAGCTGAGATAATCTTTTTTTTCATAACTGTAATTTTTTAATTTTTCCTCCCATTAAGTTCGGTTGAATAAACATATTATACTATTCCTACCCGCCCAAAATATTTCTTTATGGTTACAAAACGCTTTCTAATTGTATCTTCCGTGACTTTTCTTTAATCTGTAAAAGATTTCTAAAGGAAATTGCAAGGCTACAGCCAAGATAATATTAAGCAAAAGTGTAGGTGCTAGCTGGTAAACAACAAAATTAATAAAGTTTAAATGTGCAAATCCAAAAGCTACCATAATGATTGCACTAAAAACTTCAAAAGCCGTCACAATAATAATTGTTGTAAATAACCGTGTCCAGCGATTAGTAAATATGGTTATCTGTATATTATATATAAAAAGAGCAATAAGTGGGAACAATAAGGTCGCAATTCCATAAATCCCTAGATAATAACTATCATATATTGCCCCCAAAACTGCCGCTAAGATGATAATATAGCTTGGTCTGTGCTGAGTGACACTGTACATCAGAAATATCAAAAATAAATGACTCACTGGTACCCACGTCCCGCTGCTAACCCCCGTTAATATATGGGTAATTTGACCGTCCAAAATCATTAGTAAAAAAAGAATAATTGGACTAAAAAATTGAAATGTAAATCGACTCACTACTTAATTCCTTATATTCTAGTTGGTTTTAACAAATTAATGCTTTATTTCCATAAGCAAAATAATAATTAATACTTATCTAGCAAAAACTACTGACCGTCAATTTTGCTTTTGACCACAAAGACGAATCTAATATCATAGAGATTTGTTTCTGGTTTGATATAAACCATTTTACCAAGGCCATCACTATCTTGCTTTTCACCGATAACCTTTCCTATAAGTAAACCACTTGGTGTTCCACCTTGACTACCAGAATTCGTTCCAAGACCACTAGTAAAAACGGAATCTCCATTTTTAAATTTCCCTTGTGAGTCGATATTTTTAACTACATAAGCCTCTTGTTGGGAATCATAGCTGCTCAAAATGCCATAAATAGGTGAGCCGTCACTTTCAATTCTTACAGGAATTTTATTATCAATTCCTTTAGAAGAACTTAAAAGTGCAACTTTTGAACTATTTTTATTCACTTGAGTTACTCGACCAACAACGCCACCATTTGCCATAACAATCATACCTGTTGTCAAGCCATCCTTACTACCGCTATCAATCACTAGTGTATCATTCCATGAAGAAGGCTCACGAGTAATCACATTTGCAGCAACCGTTTGATAATCAGTTAAAGTTTCTTGGAGTTTCAAAGCTTTTTTCAACTCTTTATTTTCTGACTCAAGGCCGCTTAATTTATTATCATCATCTTTTGACTTTGCCAATTGTGTTTTTAAACTTTGGTTTTGTTGGTAGGTATCCATCAGATTCGACAATTCATTAGCCTTGTCTTGAACAAAGTGGATAGGTGCCACAAGTACTCTGTCAACAAAACTTGTCCCATCATTAATGGTTTGAGTCATTGCTGACGGATTACGGTTAGACTTAAAATTTTTGGCAGAGATAAAAATTGCTGACATCGCTGCAATAATGATAATGAGTGCAATAATAATAAGCTTACTTAAGTTAATTTTTTTCACTATTCTATGTTCCCTTCGGTAATATGTTTCAAACTCTCTAAATTAAATTTGAAAGCTCTGTGATTTCACATAGCCCTTTGCATAAGCAAAAGCAATTCTTATATCGTTTATCTCTTTGAACTAATCTTCACTTTCAATCCGATAGTCGTATAAGTTCTTCTTACTCGTACCTTATTTTATCAAATTTGACAGAATTTTGATAGAATAGCGTAAAAAATCTTATGATGAAAGTCTATTAGCTTCAATGCGTTCTTTTTCGCTCTTTTTATCTCATCTTCTATTTTATATAAGGGTCAGTAAATATCCATTAAATTACCATTTTGGTTAGTCTTTGGTTAGTCATAATATTGACTATTTTCTTCCTATAATACACTAAAATCTTTCAGTTTATTAGCTAAATCTTCTTCCATTTTTTTAGTTACATGGCTATAAATTTGTAAAATCATTTGTTCGTTTGAATGACCTACACGTTCCATTATTGTTTTAATTGGAATTCCCATTTCAATAAGCAACGAAATATGAGAGTGTCGCAACATGTGCAAAGTATATTTTCTTTGACTTGTTTCTTCTCCAAGAACTTGACATACCTTTTTAAAATGCCTTGCTAAAATTGAATAACAATAGGTATCACCATGTTTATTAACAAAAATAAATGATTCATCAGTTAAATGAGAATAAAAATAATTCAAAATCTCTAAACATCTATCGTTTATGCTTATTGTTCTGTATGAGTTGATTGTTTTTGGAGATAATAGTTGTCTGTTTTTCTCAGAAGTTCCTTGATGATTTAAAGTATGAGTAACTGCCAAGGTTTTCTTTTCAAAATCTACATCTTCCCATCTTAGAGCTTGAACTTCACCAATACGTAACCCTGTTAAAAATAAAAATTCATAAATCAGTAATTTTCTAATATCTTTTTCAATTGGTTTATTTTTTTCAAGAATGATACGCATTTCTTCAAGATTTAAAAACTTATTTTGCTTTTTCTTCAATTCCTCAATTGTATTTTTTTCTTTCGGTAAAACTACACGTTCAATAGGATTCACTTCAATATAGCCTACATTTTTAGCATAGGTAAACAATAAATTAAAACTATTCTTTCTGAGGCTTCTAGTTGAAGGTGATAATTGTGAATTAAATAAAAAAGATTGTATCTGAGTTGGGTTGATTTCCTTAATATCCATCTCTCCAAAACGCTTTAAAAAAGTATTGAATGCCATTTTCCCGACATGGAAAGTTGACGGTTTCAACTCTTCTTTACGAATTTTTTGCCAGTCATCAAAAACTTCTTGAATTGTTAAATTGGTTTTTTCTTCAGCAAAATCAGCCGTGCTTTGAATTAAATCTATTTTTTGAGAAAGTCTATCTCTTGCTTCAGATTGAGAAACTCTACTCTTGGAGTTCATTGTTACTGTAACTTGTCGCCATTTTTTTAAATGTTCATCAAAAAATTTCTCAAAAAATCTATATTTCCCACTTTCAAGTTTTTTATAAAACATTCAATACCTCTTTCTTATTTACAAAAAAGGTGTGTGCGCTAATTATTATAGCATTTCACAAAGCTTTTTTATACTGGTGCTCTTTAAAATCTAAAAACTTTCTATATCCTTCTAAATCTATTCTTACAGTACGGTGTCCTGTTTTCTGTATATATTTTTTAAATTCATTATTTGCTCTCATTGCTCTTAAATCTCGACTAATTGTTGTCAGAGAATAGCCAAATTTATCACATAATTCTTTTCTTGTTATTTGATTTTCCATATTATTTCCTCTCTTACTATAAAACAAAAAAATAGAGCAAGATTTCTCCTGCTCTTTTTCTAAATTCTAAATATCTCTAATATATCCATGACTTGTTTTTGAATAATCACCAATCGCTAAATCACGACCGTAAGCACCAAAGTTAAAATATCTTTGTAACGTTTCTACACCTAGAACTTCTAAACCGCCCATTTGTTCAATTAATTCTTGTGCCAAATCTTCATCATTTTCGGCTTCCACAAAATCCAAGTCATCTTTATTGTCGATAATATCATCAATGCTATAAATTTCAAGAAAATCTTTTAAATGATCTATGTCAGAAATTTCTTCCAATTTTTCCGCATACTCATTAAGTTCTTGAATTGATGAATACTCGCCTACTTTATAACCATAAAAGTTTTCAAAATCATGAATTGCATATTCTTCTCCATGTGCCACATCTAAAAGTAAATCTGACTGTATTCTTGTAAAGTCAACGGGTAATTCATACCACTTACCTCTTGTTCTTCCATTGTTATAACTATTTAAATTTACTACAAAAATTTTTGGTGTTTCCATTTTTTCTCTTTTCTATCTTCTATTGTTCGGAAATAACTTTTAAAATCCTGGAATTTTCAATGTGAAAACTAGGCTAATACCGAACATTAATCGACTATTTTTTATTTTCCTATCACGTAATGTAATTGACTTGCTTGTGCTTTTGTTAAAACTTGGAAAGTATAAACCGTACTAAAGCCAGTTCCTGATTGTGAAATCAAGACTGAACCGTCTGAATGTATTCCTTCCACGAAAGCCACGTGACCATAAACTGGGTCTGCGTTCCATTGACCACCTACTGTTTGACCTCCACTAAAGCTAACCGCACTATGGAGTGTCGGTGTAGTCGTTACAGTATATCCTGCTTGTTTTTGCCAATCAGCCCCATTTCCCATATACATTCCAAAAGTAATACCGAAATCTTTCGCTCGATTCCATGTGAACCACGTACATTGTTTATACTCATAACTTGTCGCAAGATAACCACTTGTATTGATTGGTTTATCTAAAGTCCAACCAGAAGGTATATCTGGAGTAATTCCTGAACCGCCACCAGTTCCACTATCACCACCAGTCGTCATGAACGTGTACCAATATTCCGCAAAACCTTGACGTTTTGAAAGGCTATCAACCGCCCCTGCACGTTCCCACTTTCGCATAATATATTCAGTCGTTTGCTTAACATTAGTTCCTTTGACTAACTGTTTAAGTAACATTGAATCTGTACCGTCTTGCTCAAACATGAACTCAACTTGAAGATTAGTATCTGTCCAAGACTTTTTCTGACTTTTCGCATAGTTAAATAGGTTTACTCGCCTGCCACTATCCCATTGAGCCAAGCCGAAAGCATAACCGCCTAAAGTGGTATCCATTGCTTTTGCTTCATTATAAGTTGCATTAGATTGAATAATTGAAGGTTGAAGTTCACTTTCTGCTTGATTATTACCAAGTAAAGCAGCTGCCCCTTCTTTCGTTCCACCTTCTTTTAGAACTCTATCCCAAATCACTTTTGCAGTTTGTTGCTGTGGTGTATTGGTATTAATATCTGTATCTAAAGAAGAATTTGAACCAACAAATAATGAAAAGAAAGCTAATATTGGCAATAAAAGCAACAAAAAAGGAAGGCTAACTAATATAACCTTCCGCTTAATTGCTTTTTTCATTTTCACCCCCTATTTTTCATCAATCACAAATGGATTGTTAAGTTTTTGATTGGTATCATTATTATCCCAAGGATAGTTTGGTTTACGTTTAAAACTACTATGACTAACTTTTTCCTTTTCAAATCTTTCAACCATTCTACCTGCTGATTGTTTCATTGCTCTTTCATCTAACTTTTCTTTAGCTAAAGCTTTTTGCTTATTTTTAGCTAATTCTGATAGATTAGGTTTTTCTTGGTCAGGAACAGCTTCACGCATTCTACGCTCAATTGCTCTTGCTTGAAGTTGAGTTTTATTTTTATCATAAAGAGCTTGAATCGAAGCATTTTTTTCTTTGTTTTTTTGTTCCATTTTTTGAGCAAGATTTGGGTTATTCATAGTTTTTCGTTGTTGATACTGTTTGCGATAGTCAGCTACTTTTCGTTTTAGCAGATTAGGATTTTCAAATTTCTGTTTGCGTTTTTCCAAACGTTGTTTGATTTTTTCTTCTTTAGCCTGTAGTTTTTGACCTTTTTTAGTATCAGGATTTGCTTTATCTGTTTTATTCATGGTACGGTCTGCTTTTTTATTCAAGCCACCATGCCACAGACTACCAGTTCCACCTGTAAATCGTTGTTTAGCTATTTCTTTCGCCTTACCAGTTGCCATTTGACCTGCAGTTAAACCTGCGACCAGTCCTGCTGAAGAACCTGCCAAAAGTGGAGCTTTAATCATATTTGAGCCTTTTCTGCGAACATTTGAAAGTAAGCCATCCATACGACCTGCAAAACCACTATTACTAAGATGTCCTGCTTTGAAAATATCTAAGATTTTTTGACGTTTCTTAAATAAGATAATATAGACAATGAATTTTATAAGGGTGATAAAGAAATAATCACTCCCAATCATTGAGGTTACTGTAGAAGAAACAATACTATCTAAAACACTAATTAAAGCTGTACCAATAACGACAACATTAGAAACAATAAGCGCCCCACCTGTTGCTTTTGCCCATCTTAAAATCACTACGTCAAAGACAGGAAATAAGGAAAGAATCCCCACAAATGGCAGTAAAAGTAAGAGAATTAAGAAAAACATTCTCATTACAAAAGCCATTATCGCAAAAGCTAGGTAAATAAAACCGACTAATATCGCATTGAAAATACTTGCTAGAGCAGTTAATACTTTTTCACCCATTTTTTTCGAGGTCAAATGTGAATCTTTTAAATCAGATTGAATCGATTTTATCTTGTCATTATCATCCCCTGAAGTTAAGAGATTAACAATATTATCTTCAGAGATATTAGATGAACCATCCGCATTTATTTTCACATTGTCAAAATTAAGGTAAAGAAAGGGAACTTCAACCATTGTCGCTTTTAAATCATTAGAATTTTTCGCAGAAACACCTGCCACCTTAACCGTTGACATCAAAGTAGTTGTAACATCATTTAAAGCAGTATTAACTTGTTCAGTTAACTTTTGACCACCATTAATAAATAGACCTACCAGTATCATCACAAGCGCCAATTTTCTGACACCTTCAAAAAAGCGACGTTTAAACCAGTAAAATAAAAGACTACTAATAACAGCTATCGCAATAATTGGATAAAGTTGAGGGTTGGAAAATTGATTATAAATATTTTGAACCGTCACGAACAATTGGGCTGTCCATTGAGTGATTAATGAATCACTATTTAACTTTTCATTGACCGCATTCACAAAACGATAAATTGTTTTTGTAACAAAAAATTGAGAACGAATGAAAAAGGTTTGCATTCCTGCATTCATTGAACCTGTTAGAAATTTTCCATCATCAAAATACATATAAGAAGTATAATTATCTAAATTTGCTCTTGCCTTTTTTCTTTCCACTTCAGTCATGACTTTACTCGGAGAATCATCCGAGCCAAAATCATCTAAATTATCAATTGGTGGTTTAATCGTTCCGTCAGTTATTGATGAATTAGAAGATGAATCTGTTTTATCCTTTGAATCATTTTTGGAACTATTCTTATCACCTGAAACTGAAAAATCAGGAGTAGAGGGCGGAGTAAAGCCTGTATCCGCAAAAGTATGCAGGGCTGAAGGCATAAAAAATGCTAATAGCCCTACAAATAACAACATTTTCTTTTTCACTATGCCACCGCCTTTGCTGATTCCATTTCACTAAACGTTGTTTTAAAGCATTCATTCAATGCTGAATTTTGACCATGAATTACAACACGAGCAGTTCTACCAAACGGGTCACGTAAAAGGGCTTGAGCTTTTGTTTGATTTTCATACCATTTTTGAATTTTTTCATCTTGTGGTAAATTAAATGCTTCAAGCACTTCTTTTGTACTTCCTGTTTCTTTAAAAGCAAAAATAGTTCCAAAGGCTGTATCATCTTCTTCTGACGAACCATCTTTTACACTTTGAGTTATTAACGCTAAGAAATTATTTTCCGAACGTCCAACACGCTTCATCCGCATTAAAATACCTTTCCCAATATCAGTCGTATTAAAGAACCAACCCTCATCTAACCAGATAACCGTTTCTTGTTTTCGATTTCTTGCACCAAAGAATCGACAGAAATCACCTAACGCATACATGATAATATCTGACATTTTATTTTGAGCTGTCTTTACTTCACCAGATTTTGCTAGATTAAGTCCTGTAACCCCTAAAACGGTGATGTGGTCGTCCATACTAACTGACGGATTTTTACCTTCTGAAAAGACAAGTTCTAACATTGTACCTGATATTTTCGAAAGGATATTTTCTGAACGATCTTTTATGAGTTGTTCTTTTGATTTTGACATTTCTTTAAAAACATTCAATAAGCCAACTGTTTCACCTTTTGCTCTTCTTTCAATGACTTGTTGTAAATGATAGTTAAATGAATTTTCAAATCTATCATCTTCAGTTAATTTTGTACCAATCAATCCCTCAGTAACCTGTGTAGAAAGTTCTTTAGCTTGTTCACCTTCCAAAAATACAATAGGGTCTAATGCCCCAATATTCTTTTTGTCTTTTGTATTTAAACTAACAAAATGAATATGGTTTATATAATCAATTAAAGGTTTATGATAAGCAAATTCTAGATTTCTGATTCTTCTTTCCAAAATTTCATCATCTTCAATGAGTGAAACCAATTCAGATATTTTTTCTTCCATTTCTGGCAAATATGACTCTAATTTATCCCTCACATATAAAAACTGTGATTTCATTTCGTCTTTAGGGTCAATGTAAAGGCTCAATCCTTTTAAAATTGAATGATATACAAATGCCAGTTTTGCAAAGAAAGATTTACCTGAACCTGTATCACCCACAATTAAAGTATGAGGACTATCTCCTAATTTTCCATCAATATTTTCTTTGTTTGCTTGAAACATATTCCAGAAAAAAGGTGTTGGTGAGCTTGCGATTGCCTTCTCATAATTTCCTGCCCAGTTTAAAGTCGTATGGTCAACCCTACCAAAAGGAAAACCAACATCTGAACCAATTTTTTGACTAACAAAGAATAAATTTTCAACAAAAGCAGATACTTTCATATTTTGAACCCAATATTTATCCGAACGTGTCAATTCTTCAGTTGAACGCATTTTATAGAAAAGATAGGGTTGGTCAAATTGACTAGAAACAACTTTAATTCCCAAACCTTCCATAGATGACATTAACATTTTTTTATAATAATTAATTTCATCAGGAGTTGAACCAGTAATCGCAAAAACAGGTAAAAAATCAAGGAAATACTCGCCATTATCAACCCCTGAAATAATATCTTCAAGAATCATATACGCACCAACAGATGAAGATTTTGTCACATTTCCTTTTTCATCCGCTTCTGAAAGTTCCGTACCAATTCTATCTCGATTTCTCTCGGCGGTAGCTTCCATTCCTAAAGCCCCTTTATTTTTTCTAAATCGAGCCTTGATACGAAATTCAACTGGAAAAGGTAAGGTTTGTAATTGTTCAATCAAATGAATGTTATTAACCACTTCTGGATAATCAGCCAATGGCAAGAATTTCAACAAACTACTTCCTTGCGGATGGTGAATTTCTAATAATCCATCCGAGCGAACATCCACCGTTGTATCATCCATATTTTCAATTGCATTTTTAACATCCGCTAATACTTCATCTTGATTGACTTCAATGCCACGTAAATAATTAAGTGAATTGTAAAGAAGTGTTTCTTCTTGTTTCAACGGACGAGCTTGAATCAAATTCAAATTCATTTCCAAATTTTGAGCATTTTGTTTATATGATTCATACCATTTCAAAGAAAATTCCAGTTCCCTACGAATCAAATTAACAACCGACTTTCTAAAACGTTGCCATCCTTGTTTCATCATTTTCTTTAGGTCGCCTGTTAACTCAAAATCAGTCAAAGGAATAGTCATAAAGAATTTATGATGATGTAAACTTCCTAGCTCATTCATTAGTTCTGTATAAGATTGTTCAAGAAGATACTCTCCAAATTCACGAGTTCTAGGGTCACAATCTTTCAACAAAATTTCATAAGCTTTCAATAAATCTTTAGTAATAGGCTTCATCAAAATTTCAAACCCTAAATTTTCATAAAGACTGGTAATTACTGCTTGAACAGAATTTTTATGATTTTCTTTAGCATTAAAATCCATCATTGATATAATAGACGCAGGCACTTCAAACATTGCAAATACTGTGCCATCATCTTTTAAAACTAAGTTATCATGTACTGCTAAAATATGATTTTCCCATGTTGCTTTCTTCTTCATTTTTCTTTTAATTCCTCTTTCCCTTTTCTTAATGGATGAATCCACCCCTTATGTATGCTTTTTCCTGTAAATCCAAAGTTAAATAAAAAGACAATCATATCTTTAAAATAAACAGGTGGTGTCTTATCGTCAGGACAAATTTCAGAGATAAATAATGCACTTTTATAGCAAATTATCCCTAGCACCATTAATCGAAAACCAACAGGAAAAACAGTAAATTTTGAAAATAAAAGTTTCCACAAAGCAAAACCAATCAATCCAAAGTAAATAAAAAAGGACAACCGCCAAGCCTTACCTAGCGACCATCCTTCAAAAAGTTTTTGGATTCTTAATGGTTGAGAAAGTGAACTTTTATTAGAATATTTCAGTCCTTTTTTATTTTCTTTTGACAATCATAACTCCTTTTTATTTAGCACCAATCATTTCAAATAGTTTTTGACCGAGTGGTTGTAAAACCGTTTGAGGGTCTAGTGTGAGAACAAACAAAACCGCTGCAACAACAATCATCATTATCATTTTACCTGTTGCCTTCTTTTGCCATTCTTTACCTGCAAAATAAATCCCTCCTGCAAAAATGACATATTTTGCATTTTCTTGGAAAAAGTTCCAAAAGCCTGTCAATCCAATCGCACCATAAGTAACGCTGATATGATTAATTAGTATCTCTTTCAATTTGATTTCTCCTATTCTTTCTTACCTTCAGGTAAAGTGTGTTTAAAGTCAGTCGCAAAATATGACTGCTTTTGTTTTTCAATTGTAAATTGATAATTTTCTACGTGTGTTCCGAGTGCATTTTTCATGGTGACTTGAACTACCGCATGATATTTATTGTCCCCTTTTGATTCATAGGTCGCTTGGTCTAAAGATTTAAATTCTTGACCTTTATTAAGAGATAACCCTTTTGAAATCAATTTCAACGTATCACCGTCAGTTGTATAAGCGGTGAACAATGATTTTGTGAACTTATCCAAATCTTTTTTTACAGAATCACTCGTTTTTCCTGAATCAGACCACGTTTTAGTAGGCACTTGATTTTCAGTTGCTTGTAAATCAG